>Ga0180438_10000034_pt1 | contig 283172 bp, 237 predicted proteins | sample SS_ome_12_FD_132455 | JGI IMG/M metagenome (GOLD analysis project Ga0180438, IMG submission 132455) | Hypersaline lake sediment archaeal communities from the Salton Sea, California, USA - SS_3_D_2 metaG | ecosystem: Environmental > Aquatic > Non-marine Saline and Alkaline > Hypersaline >...
CACTGGGATTTGCTTTTGTTTTGAATTTTGAAAATTTGGATTTTGAATTTGTTCTCGTGCTACGTAGCGGTCTACTTCGCAGAGTAGCATCGGATTTCGATATTCGAATTTCGGATTTTCAGTCCTTCTGGTACTATCAAACACCAATCCTTCTTTTGTTAACCACAGGGTATACCTTGACGCTTTGGCATAGAACTTTGCTTTTTCATTTACCTGACCCTTGTTGTAGATAAAGTAGAGTGGGAATTTCCCGAAATTGAGATCTGGTTTCACCATCCCTGTTGATTGAATATCCTGTGGTTTCACACTTAAATCCAGGGTCTTAATATCCTTAATACCCTGGATCCTTTCCTCTTTCCCTTTACCGGCTGCGGTAATGACCAAAAAGCCGATAAAAATAACACTAAATAAAACAAAACCTTTTCTCATTCGCATCCTCCTTTTTTCCCACTATAATAATGGCATAATTTTCAAATTTTTCTTAAATATTTATAAATCTTTAATTTTTTTTTTCGGATAAAAGGTGAGTTAAGTGAGTCAAAGTGCCTAAAGTGCCTAAAGTGAACTAAAGTGCCTAAAGTTGTGGCGCGCCGAAGGCGCAATACCTTTTTAGAGCTAAAAGATATATGGAGCGCAGCGACTCCACAACTTTAGGCCACTTACCAGTCAAATTCTGCCATCTTCTGGCAGCATATTTTTTTGCATGTCTGTAAACACTTTAATAAAAAGCATTTTCAGGGTTAAAGAATCTTATCAACTTTTGAAATTTTTTTGGTTAGTCATTTGTCTCGCGATGCGCCGCAGAGCTACTTCGCAGAGTAGCATTGTGATTTTAGCCGTATTCGGGGCAGCCCGGTAAAATAGCCTTCGCACGGGAGGTTGACCCATTCGTACGGAGTTTTTCCCATTCGTACGGGAGGTTGACCCTTTCGTACGGATGGTTGACCCCTTTGGAGATGTGAATAAAAAAAGGACGGACCAGAATACCACCTTAATGTAGATCAGAACAGCTTTCGAGCAGTTCTAAGCTGCTTTCACGAAGCCCAGGGTGCTTTCACGCGGTTACGGCTGCGTTAATCCGATTCAAACCAGCTTTCGAGCAGTTCCAAGCTGCTTTCACGAAGCTCAGGGGGCTTTCATGCGGTTCAAGCTGCGTTAACCCGGGTCAAAACAGCTTTCGAGCAGTTCTAAGCTGCTTTCACGAAGCTCAGGGTGCTTTCACGCGGTTAAAGCTGCGTTAACCCGAGTCAGAACAACCTTCGAGCAGTTCTAAGCCGCTTTCACAGAGCTCAGGGAGCATGTTTGGAATTTTTGGAGACAGGAGACAGGCAAGAATAGAAATTTTCATGTCAGGTAACAGATAAGCTAATATATCTATTAGTCCTAAAAGGTACCGCGCCTTCGGCGCACCACAACTTTAGGCACTTTAGGCACTTTAGCTCACTTTAGGCACTCTAATTATCTTCTATCTTTCTCCCTTTTCCCTTTATACCATTTATGGGAGTAAATCTTATTCAATTTTGTCTGAATCTGCGGAAGGAGATGTGGACTTGGTCCCGGGATTTAGCAGCGACATAAGAATCTCAAAAGGAAACTCGTGTTTGAATTCATTTTGTATACCTATCAAAAGGTTTTCCAGCTCCGATAATGTCTCCTGGTAATCCACAAGAGCCTCCTTAAGTGTCTCCACAGCAGATAAAGATTTCCGCAGCGCTTTATAGACCACAAACGAGGTAAAGTAAGCATCCTCCAGGTTATATTCCTCTTTATTCGAAATAAAATGGTGCAGCGATGTCAAGGTTCGATGCATTTTAACCGGTAGAAGTGTTCGATACCACTGCAGGTCTGAGAACGCCTCTTCCAGTGCCGGGGGAATTAATAAATAATGCTCCCTGTAATGGTCAAGAAAGTCCCACGTTTTATCCATGTACTCTTCACCCAGTTTCATGACATGTTTTTGTTTCACTTTTTTATGAATTTTTCCAAAGGAGTCCTCGTCCGCCTCTAAAACCTCCGAAATATCGATATCATTTTCCTCGATAAATTCATGAATCATATCCATTGCCTGGTCCATGCTTTCACGCATCACTTCAAGCACGCTTTTTCCTTGTTGCTGGGCCTCTATTTCTTTATTGTAAACCATGCATTTTTCTTTTACTTCACATTTTTCGCACCGGTAATCGCAGTAGTTATAGGGATTCACAGTTAATTCATTTTCACTCATACATATATTTTAAAAGAAATCCCTGTTTATTTCAAGAGGGAACTTATTGCTCTTGAAATTCGTTATTAAATACGTTAACATTAACATATGATTATTTGTAAAAAGGAGTATGCTAATGGATGCACTAAGAAAGAGTATAGGCGTGTTGATTATTATTTTTTTGGGAATCCCGATACTGGTGGGAATTATCTGGACCGTCGGTCTTACAAAGGCGGTGGTTACCCCTGAATTTCTTTCAGACCTCCCCAGGGAGATCATTGAAAAGATTCCCGATATGGTGGATGAAGTACTGGAAGAAGTGGACCGGGAAGACCTGGTGGATGATCCCAATGGCCGGGCCTGGGTAAAAGCTATAGTGGAAGCAGATACATCTATCAAAGAACTGCTGGAAAAAACCGGGCTCCTGGACTGGATGGAAAATGAATTGTCAGGCTCTCTTAAACAGATGGGAGAGATGCTCAGAGGCGAAATCCCTGCCAGGACGATTGTATTGAACCTGCGTCCCTTAAAACAGGCACTGAGACATGAGGCCATTAAAGAATACCTGGTGGACTTGCTGGAAAATTTGCCTCCTTGTGACGATGACCAGTTGGAAGAGTGGATAGAAGCAGCTGCAAATCCCAGGGACCTTGAGGATTTACCTGCTTGCCGGCCTACAGACCTGGAAAGCGCTGCACAAGCCATAAACTTTGTACAGGATCATGAGATAGAGGATATACCCGATGAAGTGAATATTTTTGAGCATGCCCCGTCGTTTCCCAAAAGAGTGGATTTAATCCAGGGCGTCCTCTCGTTCACCTATTTGCTTTTCTTGATTCCTGCCTTTTTTATTGTAATTGCCTCTCTTATCGGAGGTACAACAAAATCCGGTTTCTTCCGATGGATGGGTATCTCAACATTGATCGGTGGAATCCTTGCATTTGCCCTCTCCTCGCTGATAAAACACGCTGTACCCTGGGCCATGGGGATTGCACCTGAGGCTCACGGTATTACCTCATTTGAAAAAGTCATGGTGGGAAAGGCTGGCGATATTGGGATACTGGTGATAGAGCAATTACTCTCAGCAGTTAATTCCGTGGCTGGAGTCGTATGTTTAATAGGCATTGTGCTCTTTGCCCTCTCTTACCTCCTCCCCAGTGACACCCGGCCTGAACAAAGAACCGAACCTGAAACCCAACCCCCACAGCAGTCGATAAAGGAAACGGGATCTGAATCAACTTCTACTCCCACTTCCACCTCCCCTGAGGAAAAAGATAAACCGGATTCTGAATCCGAAACAAAATAACCGAACAAGAACGAACGCGGGGATATATATCCCCGCCAAGAATTCCTCCCACCTCTCATTCTTCCCTCCATCCATCAAGCATTCCGGCATTTATAAATAATTCCCCATGCTCAACTCGTGCTACCCTTTGCAATATACTCACCATCGCATCCTTAAAGATCACTCCATGCTCCGCTAGTTTTTAAAAGTTCTCCCCTAAGCTTAACCATTACAGATTCTCAAAGCATTTTAGCCCATCTTAAAAAAATAAAAATACAAAATTTCGGGTACAACTTGCAAATATAATTTAATATTAATATAATAACCGTTGCCGGAACCGGATTGAATATAAATGGGGATGGCAGTAAATGAAATTTTTTACATATTGGTGCATTGAGTTAAAAGAACTCGGTAAGGGTAATGGCGGGAGCCTGCCCTTGCTTTATAGGAAGTAAAGAGATGACTGAAACATTGAAAGATAAACGTATTCTGATCTTTTTGCGCAGCCTTCAATTGGGCGGCTCAGAGCAGCAGGCCATTCTTTTAGCCAATTACCTTAAATATTCACAAATGGCCGATGTACAGGTCTGGGCCTTTAAGGGGGAAGGACGGGCTGCAGAAATACTGAAAAAACATAACATTCCTATCCATGTACATCCCCCTAAATGGGAAGGAAATTTCTTTAAAAAAATCATCGGGTTGATGGGATTGATACGGGATATCAGGAAATTTAATCCCCATATTATCATGTCCTATAATGATTACCCCAACAAGGTGTGCGGGGCTATATGGAAATTCACGGGTGCCAAATGCAGTATATGGAACCAACGAAACGAAGGCAGGGAAATCACGGGAAAACCGATTGAAAAATTGGCACTCAGGATGACATCCTGTTTTGTCTCCAATTCTATTGAAGGAAAAAAATTTCTTATGAATACATTTTCCATACCTGAAGAAAAGATAGCCCTCATCCACAACGGTATTCAGTTAGAAGAACCGCAAAAAGAACGTTCCCAATGGCGAAAGGATTTGGAAATAGATGAAGGGAGGTTTTCAGCCGTGATGGTGGCCAATTTACAATCGTTTAAAGATCATCCCACCCTCCTGGAAGCATGGCGCCGGGTCATTGATAAAACCGGGAGAGAACAAGCCCCCATCCTCCTTTTGGCAGGTCGATTCGATGAAACGTACTCCCAATTAAAATTCCTGGCTGCAGACTTGAAACTGGGTGATTCGGTTCGTTTCCTGGGAGAGGTAACGGATATCCCCGGTTTATTAAAAGCGGTTGATTTAAGCGTTTTCAGTTCGAAATTTGAGGGGTGTCCCAATGGTGTGCTGGAATCGATGGCCGCGGGTCTTCCAGTGGTGGCTACTCATATCACCGGTACTGCCGAAGCACTGGGCGATGATTACCCATTCCTGGTTCCTATCAATAACTCTAATAGTTTCGCTGAACACATTTTAACCTTTATCTATGATGAGAACCTGAGAGAAAAAATCGGGAAACAAAATTACGAGCGGGTGGTGACCCGTTTCACCCCGCAGCGGATGTTCAAAGCCTACACCACGCTGCTGAAAAAAATTCTTTCGCAGCGATAAACCGTTAAACGTTAAATATGGTGTAACAGGATATGGATAATCCCTTTGAGAACAAACGAATACTTATTGTCCTCCACACAATGGTTATCGGCGGCTCCCAGACCCAGGTCTTACACTTCGCTGATTATCTCAAAAACCGGCTGAAGGCAGAAGTACAGGTGTGGAGTTTTATTTATTCCGAATACTATGCCCAAATGTTAACGCAGCATGGGATTCCTTTTTATATTCCTTCTCCTTTTTTTGAGGGAGGTAGGATCCAGAAGACCATCGGATTACTGAGGTTCCTTTTTAAAATTAGGTCCTTTCGCCCCCATATCATAATGCCTTTTAATAATTTACCTAACAAGGTTTGCGGAGCTATATGGAAGTGGACCGGGGCCAAAACCTGCGTCTGGAACCAACGGGATGAAGGAAGAGATAAAACCGGTGGATTTATCGAAAAATTGGCATTAAAATACACACCGATTTTCGTATCAAACTCCGAAGAAGGAAAAAGATTTTTACATAACACCTTCAACATTGAATCGGAAGTAATCACCATTATTCATAATGGTATCCGGTTAGCCCGCCCCAAGCTTCCGAAAGAGGAGTGGAAAAAAAAACTCAACATCGATTCGTCTTCGTTAGTGGCTGTTATGGTGGCCAACCTGACCCAATACAAAGACCATCAGACACTGTTAGAAGCCTGGAAATCGGTTATCCAATCCGCATCTCTCCAAAGAAAACCCGTTCTCGTAATGGCCGGGAAAAAATGTGAGACATACAAACCATTGAAGGATTATGTGCAGGTTAATCAATTGGAACCGTATGTAAGGTTTCCCGGCTTTGTGGATGATGTCCCTGGGTTATTGAAGGCTTGTGACCTTGGGGTTTTCAGCTCAAAATTTGAAGGATGCCCAAATGGAATCCTGGAATCGATGGCGGCGGGACTCCCGGTGGTGGCAACAGATATCACCGGTGCCCGGGAAGCCCTGGGGGAGGATTACCCATTCCTGGTTCCGGAAGATGACAGTGAAATTTTTGCCCAAAAGATCATCGCTTTTTTATCCGATCTAAAAATGCGTCAAACGTACGGGGCACAGAATTTTAAACGGGTATCGGAATTATTCAGTCTAGAGAGGATGACTCTCTGTTATCAACAATTACTTTTCAGGATTATTCGGCATTAAATTAATAAGTAAAAGCCAGTGTAAAAAGAAAGGAGATAGAGATGAGAACGATTTTAATGAAGGCGATTGGGCATTTGAAGAGTTCAAAATTTTTGGGGAGACTCTTAGAAAATGAAGAATATAGAAAGAATCATGTAATAGATACCTATCATCTTTCCAATGGATTACCTACTATCGACCTGCTGGAACTGTTCCCCAGTTTTGAGGAGACTATCGAACCCTACTGCTATTTAGAAGGCTCCTCATCTACCCTTGATATCGGGATATTGAAAGCTATGGCCAGAAAGTACACCCCCTGTTCTTATCTTGAAATAGGGAGCTGGCGAGGGGTGAGCATAGCAAACGTGTCCGAAGTGGCGGATAGATGTTTTTCTATCAGCCTTTCCGACCAGGAATTAAAGGAAATGGGATATGGTGAACCTTTCATAAAGAACAATTTTTTATTTTCAAAGGGGATCGGTAATATCACCCACATCGCCCACAATTCCCATACCTTTGATTTCTCAACCCTTGAAGAGAGATTCGACATTATTTTTATCGATGGAGATCATCGGTATGAGGGGGTGAAGATCGATACCATGAACGCATTTGAACTGCTGAGAGATGAAAGTTCCGTTATTATCTGGCATGATTACGGTACGAGCCCGGAGCAGGTTCGCTGGAGTGTATTGGCTGGTATTCTTGACGGCTGCCCCGAAGGAAAAAGAGACCATTTATACCATATTTCAAATTCCCTGTGTGCCATTTATATCAAAGGCGAATTTAATACTTATAATCAACAGTTTCCAGGGATTCCCAATAAAACGTTCTGTGTTCGGATTTCTCTGGGAAAGAAAGGAGTTGGTGAGCGATGAAAGAAGAGAGAATGAAGGTTTTATTCTGGCCCGGGTGGTGGTATCCCAACCGGCGAGACCCTATCGACGGTATTTTTATAAAAAAGCATGCCGAAGCGGTTTCAAGATTCTGTGATGTATCGGTACTGTACATCTGCTCGGACCCGGCGCTGAAAGATTGCATATATGAACAGGAATACCTCGAAGAGGATGGGATTCCCACGTTGCGAATCTATATTAAACCGCCTCCCAATATCCCTCTTATACGGAAGTTCATCGATGTCTTGAGATATATGAAGGCCGGGCGCAGGGGGCTGCAATTTTTAAAGGAAAAACATGGCCGCCCCGATATTGTGCATGTGCATGTGAATCCGCCGGCGGGATTGGTGTTCTTGTTGTTCACCCGCTTGCGGGGCATTCCCTTTATCCATACCGAACATTGGACCGGGTATCTTGAAACCAGCGGAAAGTACAGGGGATTGTTTCGGACATGGCTGACCAGGCGCTTTATAAAAAGGGCAAAGGCCGTTACTCCTGTGTCAAAAGATCTTCGCAGTGCAATGGAAAAGCATAAATTGCGCAGCCGGTACCAGATCATTCCTAATGTGGTGGACACGGATTTGTTTTGCATCGATGCCGAGAAAAAACGTGGTGCCGATGGTAAAAAGCGAATCATTCATGTATCGGGATTAAGACCTGTTAAAAACGTGAAGGGACTGCTCACTACTATTAAGCGTCTTTCAGAGATGCGTGATGATTTTGAGTTGTATATTGTCGGTAATGGACCAGACAGGGAGGCGCTGGAAAAAACTGCGCAAGACCTGGGGCTCCGGGATACATTTGTATTTTTTACCGGCCGGAAAAGTGTCGAAGAGGTGGCTAGGTACATGAAGGGGGGTCATTTTTTTGTATTGTTCAGTGATTTTGAAAATTCACCCTGTGTCATCGACGAAGCCATGGCCTGCGGACTCCCTATTATTACCACCGATGTGGGCGGTATCGCCGAACATGTAAACAGCAGCAACGGTATCCTGATCAATGCCCAGGATAATCAAGCCCTCTACGATGCTATCAACCATATGTTGGATAATTATGACAAATATGACCAGGAAAAAATCCGGAAATATGCCGTGAGCCATTTTAGTTACCCTATCATCGGTGAGACTTTTTATCAATTATACAGGGAGGTTTTGTAAATTGAGAATTTTGTTGATTGCCTATTACTATCCACCCCTTAATACCGGTGGAACCGCTCGGCCTGAGAAAATGGCAAAATACCTTCAGAGGTTTGGTCATAAGGTCACGGTCTTAACCCATTCTTATACAACCACAGACCTGAAGAATCCCGATGTTATCCGTATAAAAGATATCAGCTACAACAAAAACAGGAAAGGGTTCCGTGCACTCATATGGCTGGGGCTGCGTTTGTATTCCGAACTCCTGACCCGGAGGGGACGCTATCACTCCATTTATCACTGGTGGAGAAAACGGGTTATTAAGAACAGCCACCAGGCCATTTCAACAGTGAAACCGGATGTTATCATTGCCACTTATCCGCCAGTGGAGACATTGGAGATAGGTATCCATTTTTCTCAAATGTATGGTATCCCTTTGGTCTGCGATTTTCGTGACGGTATCCTGTTCGAACCAATTGAAAGATCCAGGATGGAGACATTTCCCTGTGTCAGGAGAAGATATGTAGAGATCGAACGAGAAGCAGTTGTTACCTCGAGAGCTGTAATCACCATAGCCGACCCCATAACAGACTATTTCAAACGGACATATTGTAAACGGGCAGTTACAATAGCCAAAGGTTTTGATCCCGATGATTTCCAGGATGTACCGGTTCCGGCCGTGTTTGATCCGTCCAAATTTCACATCGTATTTACCGGCAGGTTTGGCCTGGCGGATGGAAGCAACCGGGTGGAGTTCTTTTTCGAGGCTATCCGGCAAATGATCCAGAAGGAGAGAGACCTCCAAAATAGGATCCGTGTTCACCTGGTGGGAGACTTCTTAAAATCCGATCTTATGCCAATCAAAGATTTGATGGATATGGGGGTCGTTATCTGTCATGGCCTTGTATCCCACGCAGAATCCATTGGTTTCCAGCAAATTGCCGATTTACTGCTTATTATCACCCTCCCGGATAGGACCTGTTCTGTGTCTACGAAGATATTTGAATATATCTGCTCAAAGAAGCCGATTCTTGCCCTCACTCATGCCACCGTGTTGAGAGAAATAATAAAAAAAACCCAGACCGGCTGGATCGTACATCCACATGATCCTGAAGCCATCGCCCAACTGCTGTACCGAATCATATCGGACAGTGAGTTTTACAATTCCCGGGAACCTAATTTAAATGCCATTGATACCTATTCAATTATATTTCAAATAGAGAAATTAGTCTCTGTACTCAATGATGTGAAGGGCAGATACAAAAATGAATAAAAAAGTAATTGCCGCTCATCAGCCCAATTTTTTGCCCTGGATGGGTTTTTTTTACAAGTGGTTTAAAGCCGACCTTATGGTTTTTTTGGATGATACGGCGTTTTCAAGGAGGAGTTATATCAACCGGGTCCAGATCAGGTATACCTCCAACAAACTCTGGCTAACCATCCCGTTGCTTCAGAAAGGGCGGTTCAATCAACCCATTTGCCAAATGGAGATTCAGGATGATATCCTGTGGAGAGATAATGTACGGGGGAAATTGAAATCAAGTTATGGTAAAGCAAAGTTTTTCAAAGACTATTTCCCCGAATTCGAAGCCATCATCAAAAAAGAATACCATCTCCTGGCCAGCCTCAATATCGAACTTCTCAAGTGGCTCTCGGACAAACTGGAAATCGAAACCCCCTGGGTGTTGTCATCATCGCTTAAAGGAGTGGAAGGAAAAGCCACCGAGAGATTGGTTTCCATATGCCGATGTCTGGGCGCCACTCACTACCTTTCCGGTTTTGGCGGACAAAAATACCATGAAAAGGAGATTTTTGATAAGCATCATATTGAATGTGTCATTTATGATTTTAAACACCCGGTTTACCCGCAATTGTCTGGTGATTTTATACCAGGTTTATCCACCCTTGATCTATTATTCAATTGCGGTCCGGAAAGCTCGGAAATGTTGAAAAAATTTAGCCACGGATGAACACGGATAAACACGGATAAACACAAACAAACACAGATGCAGAAGGAGTGAAAAGAGGAGACAGGCCAGGGCCTGAAAATCAGGCCGCAGTAGGGAACTGGCATCGCCTGTTCCCTGAAATTGCAACCTGTTTCCCGTGATTGCGGCCCGCGTTGGAGGAATGAATGGATTATAATAAGGTTAAGGAAAAAAACCTCTATTTTTTCACCAGAACCCTTGAAGAATTTAAAGATGAACATCACGCAGTGGCTCAATCAAAAATCTCTCATCTGAAACGTTTTGAAAAGATGCTGGAACTGGGAGATTTTAATAACAAACGTATCCTGGATGTAGGATGCGGTATCGGTGGATTCTATGACTTCTTAAAGGAAAAAAACATCACCTGTGACTATACTGGAATCGATATCATTCCCAGCATGATTGATGCTGCAAAAGAGAGAATCCCGGAAATAAAAGATAAATTCTTCGTATTTGATATCATTGAAGAGAAGATGAACAAAATCTTTGATTATGTCGTATCTATTGGTCCGTTAAACCTGAAATTCGAATCGGGTCAGAATGTGGATTTCACCATGCGCCTGTTAAAAGAGATGTTTCAACTGGCAATCATAGGTTCAGCTCTGTCAATGACCTCATCCTTAACCCAAAAACCCTGCAAGGAAACCTTTTATTATGACCCTGTGGTGATACTTTCAGAAACCCTTAAATTCTGTTCCAATATAAAAATCGACCACACATACCTGCCGCATGATTTTACCATATTCTGTTATAAAAGGGACTTGTACAGTTCCGAATAAGCTGTAATAGAGTATTATAAATTCAAAACATAAAAAAGGTATAGTTATCTATTATTTACTATAAAAGCCGAGCGGTTCCTTTTTATAGCCCTTCGACCAGTGCTTTAACCAATATTTGATGGTTGACTAATGGTTAGAATCAGAGTTGAAGGCTTCCCAACCCGCCTTAGTAACGATTTCCTACGAACGAATATCACTTACGACATTCATGACTGCTTTCTGACAAAATGGGTCATTTTAGGAAGCCTTCGCGATGGCCCGATGGGCCTTCTTAGGCTGCGGGTGCCACCCGCCTTGTAATTTTCTTCTTTTATGGTTAAAATAGGGTTCAGGAGAAACTGAAATGAAGCAGGATATTGAACGTGTTCTGGTGTTGGCCCCGCACACCGATGACGGAGAGTTTGGGTGCGGCGGTAGTATTGCGAAATTTATCGAAGAGGGAAAAGAGGTCTACTATGTGGCTTTTTCCACTGCGGAAAAATCCGTGCCTGAAGGATGGCCCAAAAATATCCTTGAAGTTGAAGTCAAAGAAGCGACCAAACGGATGGGAATCCCTTCCTCTCATCTCCTCATTTATAAATACGAAGTGAGAAAACTAAACTATACCCGGCAGGAGATATTGGAAGAACTGGTGAAAATAAAAAAAGATGTGAAACCAGACCTTGTTATTCTCCCTTCTAAAAATGATCTGCACCAGGATCACACCACCGTGGCCACTGAAGGTATTCGGGCCTTTAAACAGATCAGTATCCTGGGATACGAATTGCCATGGAATAATATCACGTTTCATACTCAGGTATTCATAAAACTCAAGGAAACGCATGTGCAGAAAAAAATTCATGCGTTAAAGGCTTACAGTTCCCAGAGTCATAGGGATTACGCAGCTGAAGATTTCATATGGAGCTGGGCCAAAACCAGGGGAACCCAAATCGGTACTGAATATGCCGAGACCTTTGAAATTACCCGATGGGTCATCGAATAGGGGCACAAATTGGCGAATGGCCCACCCCATGCCCTTAGAATTGAGATTTTTGAGTTTACTTAAAAATGGAGCTTCAAATGCCAATTGTAACAATTCATATGTTGAAAAGAAAAGATAAAAATAAAAAAAGGGAACTAATCAAGAATGTCACGGATGCAATAACCGGGACCCTGGAAGTACCTGCGGAAACGGTTAGAGTTATTTTAACTGAGATGGAAGATGAGCATTATGGTATCGCAGGCCTTCCGGTTAGGGAATACCGTTTAAAAAAAAATAGAGAGCAAGAAAAGCGTAAAAAGGATTGATAAAATCCCTGATCTCTGGTAAGATAGAACCATGAAATGTTTAGAATGCGGGGCAGAAAATACTGCGGACGCAAAATTTTGCAAAACCTGTGGGGAAAGACTGGACCCAGAACCTTCCAAAGATATTACCTTGATAAGTAAAAAACTCACGATGCACAATCATCTTATTAAAAACCGCTTCAAAGTCATTAAAAAACTGGGTAAAGGTGGTATGGGTGTGGTTTTTCTGGCAGAAGACATCAAATTAAAGCGAAAGGTAGCTGTAAAAAGTATTTTAACTCAGACATTATCTGATACCTCATCAAAAGCCAGGTTTTTGAGAGAAGCCCAGACCGCATCTCAACTGGACCATCCCAATATATGTACCATCTATGAAATCTATGAGGAAGATGACTGCGATTATATTGTAATGCAATATATAGATGGCATTACCATTGATCAAATTACAAAATTAAAACCCCTTGGTATTAATAAAGTCCTGGATATTGCCATCCAGGTGTGCGATGGAATGATTGAAGCCCATGGCAAAGAGATCATCCACCGGGACATTAAACCGGGCAATATTATGGTGGATAAAAATGGGGTGGTGAAGATACTGGATTTTGGTCTGGCAAAGTTTGGTGGTGAATCCGCTTCAAAGCGGAATGGCGCTGCAGATTCGAATTTAACTGAGAAAGGTGTCGTGCTGGGTACAGCTCCATATTTATCGCCCGAACAGGCCAGCGGTAAACCCCTGGACCTGCGAACCGATATTTTCTCTTTTGGAATCCTTTTGTATGAAATGCTGGAAGGTAAAAATCCTTTTAGAGAAGAAGAACAAATCTCGACGCTGTACAATGTTTTAAATAAAGAAGTGGAATTCGACAGGGAAATTCCAGGAGAGCTTAAAGAAATTATCCGCAAAACACTGGAAAAGGATAAAAAAAAGAGATACCCTGGCTTTTCCCAGTTAAAAGATGACCTGGAACAATTTCGTTCCAATTATGCCAAATGGAAAGATCTCCAGGTTGTAGAGGGCGGTACGGAAATTATCGATTACAGGGAACAGGAAAAATTATTGAAGGAAGTACAGAAAAGTTCTGATAACGAGGAACTGGGTGACCTTGTCTACAGGATAAAAAAATTCAAGGCCTCTACCGAGCGGGTTCAATCCAATAGAAGGAGAAAGATTAAATTTCTATTGATTCCCGCGGTTCTTATCCTGGTACTTGCGGCAGCATTATTTCTAACCCGAAAAACCAGCACTTCCTGGGGGAAGGAGGGGGAAAAATTCTATATCTATTTACATAACTTCGATAATAAAACAGGAGAAAAATCATTATCTGAAATGATTGATCACCTGCTGGTAGAAGCCCTGAATCAATTTGATGAATTCAAAACCATTAATAAAGAGACAGCACTTTCAATTACAGGGAAGGAGAGCAAAAAAGTCGATTTAATGGTGTTGAAGGACAAATTTAATATTACATGTGAATTAACCGGAACGATTTCCAAAGAGAAAAATTCCTACATCATCGATGCCCAACTGAAAACCATTGGTAAAAAGAGTGAATCCTATAACATAACCGCATCTGGAAATTACAGGGATTCATTACTAAGGTCCCAGGTGGATCTATTGGCACGGCGGGTATTTCTCAAATTCTTCCGCCACAAAGAAAAAGACCTGGAAATGAAAAAAGTTTCAAGGATCTTCGGAAGAGACTGGGATAAATTTTCTCAATTCTATGCGGGACTTCGCTTTTTTAAAAAAGTCGAATACAAAAAAGCAACTCATTATTTCTTAAAATCCCAGGACCTGTTAATCTCAAAATATTATCTTGCCAAGATATATGACTTTGATGGAGATCGAAATAAATCATTGAACCTGGTAAAGGCAATCCTGTCAAATGCAGGTATAATGACTCCTTCTTTACGGTTAAAGACTCAAGCACTTAACGCCAGGTTGAATTTTTTATACACGGATGCGATAAAGAATTTAGAGCAGTTAAAAAATGAGTTTCAATTTTCAAAAGAGGCATTTTTTGAATTGGGAGAGGCTTATTTCCACCATGCGGATCCGATTCAGGCAAAGAAATATTATGAACAGGCCCTTGCACTGGATGAACATTACTCCGAAGCCATCAATCACTTGGGGTACTGCCACTCCTATATTGGAGAGCATAACAAAGCAATTGAATTATTTGAGGATTATCGAAGATTGGATCAGACAGCCAATTCATTTGACTCTCTGGGAGACGGCTACTTCTATCAGGGTTACTTGCAGGATGCAGAGGAGATGAAAAAAAGTGCTGTTTCAGTAGAGGACGATAAGATTGCCTATCCCTATCAAAGCCTGGCGGACATATATATATTAAAGGATCAATACCAGAAGGCCGATGAGGCCTACAAGGAATATGAACGATTGGAACCTACAAAACAAGCGAAGGCCTATGTCCTGGCAAAGCAAGCATTTATCCAATATAAAAACAGGAAATATGAGAGTGCCCTGGAGTTGATCGATCAATCGTTGGAAACCTTTGACCCTAAAGATATAAAAGAAAATAATGCGGAAGCCCACTGGCTGAAAGGGCTGATATTATTGAAGCTGAATAAGGTAGAAGAAAGTAAGGTACAATTGGAGTGGCTGCGGGCATTTAAAGAAAAGTACCGGCTGAACAGGAATAACTTTAACTCTCCCTTCAAATATTTCATCCACCTGGAGGCATTAATGGGGGAAAAAGAAAATCAAATGGACAAAGCGGATGAGAGATTTAGATACTTGATCGATATGAAGAACAAATTGTCGTACTGGATCACCTATTACAATTACCAGTTTTTTCATACGGAATATGCCAAATATTTATACAGGAATCAACGATATAATGAGGCGCTGGAGGAGCTGGACAAATGTCTTGAGTTCAATAACGGGAGATATCTCCCCGGGCTGTGGCTTAAAGCCGATATTCTTGAAAAGCTAAATGACGATGAACGGTTCGAGATCTACAATAAAATCGCTGAACTATACGGCGAATCAACAGAAAAAAACTATTTGAGAGATTTATTAAAAGAAAAATTAAAATAATTTAGCCACAGAGTTTCACAGACCGACTCAGATAAAAAGGAAAGAACAAAATGAAAGAAGGAGTATTTGATCTGTTTTATAAAAAGGGGCTCCCTCCCCTTGAACAATTGCAAAAGATGATTGTGGAACCTTTAAAACGTATCGGTGACTTTGGCGAAATTTATCTTGAGGACGTGACCAGTAAAAGTTTTCGACTGAGTGAGAGAATCATATCCGATATCTCTACCAGTTATGCTTCTGGTGCCGGGATACGGGTGGTAAGAAACAGCAACACCGGTTATTCCTATACGGAGAACCTCTCCAGAGAGAGTATTTTAAAATGTCTCGCTGATGCATCCCAGATTGCAGGCTCGTCAAAATCCTTTGTCACCTGCGGCTCCGATGAAAAACACAATCTCTATGATGTAACAGCCTCTATATATGAACCTTCGGAAGCCAAAATCAATTTATTGAAGCGAGTAGAAGCCAAAGCGTTTTCTCTTTCCCCCCTGGTGGAAAAAGTAGAGGTTTCTCTGACAGAGAGCAAAAAAATCATCCTGATCGTCAATTCCCTGGGTAAGGTGGAATATGATATCCAGCCCATGATACGGTTCATGGTATCTGTTATCGTAAAGAAAGGCAATCTCAGGGAGGGTGGGTTTCAGAGTGCAGGAGGGCGTGTTTCTTTCACCTGGTTTGAGCAGCATCCGCCTGAACAACTAGCTCAGGAGGCCGTGGACCAGGCACTGGTCCAACTGGATGCCAGACCCGCTCCTGCTGGTGAAATGGAAGTCATCCTGGGTGCAGGAGAATCGGGTATTTTGTTGCATGAGTCCATCGGTCACCCCCTTGAGGCGGATTTTAACTACAGGGGCAGTTCTGCTTTTTCCGGCAGAATCGGTGAAAAAGTGGCTTCCCCCCAATGTACTATCGTGGATCAGGGCAATTTACCCAATGAACGGGGGTCCATTAATATCGATGATGAAGGAAATACATCAGGGAAAAGCATTTTGATAAAAAACGGTGTCTTGAGAACCTACATGTTTGACCTTATCACTTCCAATCACTTTCAACAGCCAGCCTTTAATGGCAGGCGGGAATCCTTTCGATATATCCCCATGCCCCGTATGACCAATACGTTCATGCTGGCCGGGAAATACAGCAAAGAAGAGATAATTAAAAGTGTCAAAAAAGGGATTTATGCCAAAAGTTTTTCCGGTGGACAGGTGGATATTAGTTCCGGTGATTTTGTCTTCTCAGTCACCGAAGGTTACCTGGTGGAAGACGGCAAAATCAGTTATCCCATCAAAGGCGCCACCTTAATCGGTAATGGACCAGAGATACTGAAACGGGTTGAAATGGTAGGTAATGACCTGGTCATCAGCAGCGGCAAATGGACCTGTGGAAAAGAAGGGCAAAGTATCCCGGTTGGTGTGGGCATACCCACTGTCAAATTATCTCATATTACAGTTGGAGGTACCCATAATGAATAATTTCCCGGTAATAGCTGAAACCATTCTACGTATCGCACGAAAAAATAACTGCTACGCTCAGGTGACCATGGTTCAAATCGATTCAAAAGATATTAATGTCAGGGAAGGAAAGATTGAGCACCTGCTCTCATCAATGGCCATATCGACTGGTGTCCAGTTATTTAAAGGCAAAAAGATTGCCATTATCTCATTTTCTGGCGATGATTTTGAAAATATAGAATCAAAAATAAAAACAGTCCTGGAAACCATCGATTATGTCGGTGAAGATGATGCCAGACGGCTTTTAAACAGTGCAGAATTCGGAGAAGGGGCAAAAAAACTGGAACTGGATGACGGCCATTTTGACAGCATAGAAACAGCAGCGGTGGCAGAGACTTTGAAACGTATCGAAGCCGACGGATTGGCCTTCAGTAATAAAATCATTCCCTCTGAGATGGCTGAGTTCTCAACCTCTCGAACCCGGGTCTATCTCTCTTCCACCGAAGGTTTAAACAAATCCTACTCAAAATCCTATTATTCTTTGGCTTACAATGCCGTGGCTGAGAGTAATGGACAGAAAGAGGTGGATTACTGGTATGAAAATAAGCGTTTTTTTAAGGAGCTGTTAGACCCGGAACTTATTGGAAATATTGGGAAACGGGCAGCGGAACGGGCCTTAAAGCGACTGGGAGGGATAAAGATTAAATTCGCCGAAAGACCCGTTGTCTTTTCATATAGAACCGCTTCCTCCCTGGTGAAACTTCTTTTTTCAGCACTGGATGGGGAGGATATTTTATTAAGAAACTCTTTCCTGGTAGGTAAACTGGGTCAGAAACTCTTCTCGGACAAAATAACGATTATGGATGATCCATTTATTGATCGGTATCTCGGGTCCTATCCTTTTGACGGAGAAGGCATGAATGGAAAGCCAAAGACTGTGATCGAGAAAGGGAAAGTGTTGACCTATTTGCATAACTCCTATTCTGCAGCAAAGTTGAATATGGCATTAACTGGTAATGCATCCCGTACGATTAGCCACACCCCTGGTATCACCAGTGGTAATTTTTACCTTAATCCCGGGCAGGGGAAAATGGAAGATTTGCTGCATGAGATGAAGAACGGTTTGCTGGTGGAGGATCTCTTTCTCAGCGGCATGAATGACGTAACCGGGGATTTTTCTTTTGGTTGTTCCGGCTTCCTGGTGGAGAACGGTATCGCCACATCCCCGGTAAAGGAGATTACGATTGCCGGGAACATCCTGGACCTTTTTAAAAATGTATTGGAAATTGCCGATGATAATCCATACAGAACCGCTATTTCTTCTCCCTCCATGCTGGTGTCTAAACTGTCAGTCGCCGGGATTTAGAAATAATGGAAACAATGGAAACAATTTCGGAGAGAAACCGAAAGCTGGTGCTCAATTCGTGTAATTTCTCTCAACCTCAGTCTTCGTTTCAACATCAACCCGAGCTTGTTGAATCCCTGATGTTTCCCAATAGACATGAATTGTTACGGGCTTTGCGGAAGTACAGCGATAAACAACTGGAAGAGGTTACCCAACGGTTGAAAGCGGAGCGAAGGAAAAAAAAGAAAAAAAAGAAATTTATTCTTTGTAGAAGTTGCAATCATATCATAACTTCGGTGGATAAACGGATAGAAGTCAGTGGGCAGCATTCCCATGTGTTTAAAAATCCGGCAGGAATTGTTTACCGTATCGGATGTTTCTCTGCTGCCACCGGGTGTTTTAATTTTGGAGACCCTACGGAACAATTTACCTGGTTCCCGGGCTATGCCTGGTGTTATTCCAACTGCCTCAACTGTTTTATGCACCTGGGTTGGTTCTACCAGTCTGGAGAAGACAATTTCTACGGTTTAATATTAAGCCATTTAATAGAAGGCGAAAAGGAAAGATCAAATTAAAATAATGGAATTAAAGGTAAAAATAATCGATGAAAAAGCCATTCTTCCCCGGTATGCCCATGCCGGTGACTCAGGTCTGGATTTATTTTCTGTAGAGCGAAAGACCATACCTCCTGGAGAAAGTGCCATCATACGAACTGGCATTGTGATTCAACTGCCTCCCAATACCGAAGCGCAAGTCAGACCCAGGAGCGGGTTGGCATTAAAACACCAGGTAACGGTTTTAAATACCCCAGGAACCATTGATTACGGGTACAGAGGCGAAGTCAAGGTCATTCTTATTAATCACGGTAAAACTGAATTTGTGGTGGAACAGGGGAAAAAAATCGCTCAGATGGTCATCAAACCTGTGCTGAAAGTTGAAGTCACCCAGGTGGAGGAGTTGTCCGAGACCCGAAGAGGCAAAGGTGGTTTTGGGTCTACTGGAAGTTAAAGCCTATGTCATTACGTGGGCTCTCTTTTTGAGTGAGAGAGAAAGGCATGAAAAGAATTTATCTTATTCGTCATGGTGAGACCGAATCCAATCGCAAGGGTATTTTCAGGGGGCGGTTGGATATTCCGCTTTCTCAGAACGGTAGAGAACAGGCAGCGGATTTGAGGCGATATTTTGATAACATTCCTGTTGACGTTGTATACACCAGTCCCCTCCAGCGGGCTGTGGAAACCGCTGAAACCGTTTTCCCAGGGCATACACCTGTAAAAGAGAAGTGGTTGAATAACCTTGACCTGGGTGAGTGGAGTGGGATGGAGAAGAGTCTCGTAAAGGAGCGGTTCCCACAAATGTGGGAGGATTGGGTGAAACGGCCCGAATCCATCCGGTTTCCCGGGGGTGAGCGGTTGTTGGATGTGCTTAAACGTGCGAGCTTATTTTTTGAGAAAGTGGCTTTCGGGGAGGCTGAAACCGTTGCCGCGGTTTCCCACCGTTCCGTCCTAAAGGTATTGATCGCGTTCTGCATGGGGATGGAAAAGAATTATTATTGGAGATTTCACCTGGACAATGCCTCTGTATCGCTGCTTATTCTTGATCGTAAACGTTTCACCCTGGTCAAGCTCAATGACACTCACCATTTAAAGCAAACCGTCATGGAGTGGTATTAAAAACCGCGGGCGGTACTTTACTTCCTTTTAACTATTAATAAAAATTCTTCTCCACCCATCATCCTTGTCAATTCTCCTATGGGTAATACGAAGAATAATTTTATCTTTAAAACTTTTTTCAAGAAGTTTTAAAATCTCTTCTTCTGTTTCAATATCAAGATTTGATGTCCCTTCATCAATAATTATAACGTCCGGATCTTTAATTAATGCCCTGACAAATGCTATTCTTTGTCTCTCACCTCCTGAAACGTTATCTCCTTTTTCTGATATTTCTTCTTCCAGGCCCTTTTTAAAACGACTTAACATTTTTTCTAATCTACATTCTTTAAATAATTTTTTTAATTGATCATTTGAAATATTTTTATTCTCGAAAATTATATTTTCCTTAATTGTCTTATTAAACAAAAAAATATTTTGAGAGATATATCCGACTTTTTCCCGCAGCTTTTTTAAGTTTATTTCCTTTAAATTAACGCCGTTGTAAAAAATGACACCTTTTTGCGGCCGATATAGGCCAAGAAGTAATTTAATAAAAGTAGATTTACCACTTCCTGATTCACCTTCAAATATCACTTTATCACCTTTAACAATCTCGAAATTCAAATTTTTAATGACGCTCTCTTTTCCTTTATATGAAAAATTTAAATTTGTTATAGCAATTTTATTTATTTTATCTATCTCAACATCTCCACTATCTTCAGGCAAGATATCCATCAATTCTTTTATCCGATTATAGCTTCTTTTTGCATAATCAAATAATATGGATATGTTACTTAAATGGGTCATTGGTGAAAATATATAGAGAATATATCCTGTAAATGCGACATAACTTCCAATGGTAAGTTTCCCTAGAATTATTTCTTTAATTCCGAAATATAGTAATAAAACTTCTCCCAACCGAATAATCAGGTCAATAATATTTCTATATTGAGACAAAATTTTATTCCTTTTAACTTCTGTGTGCTGATATTGAAAAAGTGCTTCTGATGTCCTTTTAATACCTTCTTCCTCTTTTGAAAAGCTTTTTAATACTTCAATTCCCTGGAATGTATCAGATAATTCTTGTTCCAGTTTAGCATTTTCTTCAAGCAATTTTTCGTTAATATTTTTAATACTTGATTTTGAGCTTCTTACTTTAAATATTAATAACGGGATAGTACATATTGAAATAAGTGTCAGTTTAACATTTAATGTAAATAGGATAAATATTGCACCAAAAAATTTTATAAAATCCATAAAAACCGATATAAGACTGGCTGAAAAAATGTAACTTAATCCAGTGACATCCCCCCTAATTCTTCCCATTAAATATCCAGAATGGTTTTTATCAAAAAAATCCATAGGGTAAGAAAAGACTTTTTTAATCAATTTCTTCTGTATACTTAAAATACTCTCTTTTTGAAATTTAAAGAATGTAATTTCATTTAGATATAAAAATAGTCTTTGAATAATAATAAGAAATAAAAAAAATACAGCAATAAATAGCAGTTTATCATAATTTTTTTTTATCACTACGTCATCAATCGCCCATTTGGGAAAGAGAGGATAAAAAAATGAGACCAGTGTGGATATTAATAAATACAATACAGGTAATAATCCTTTCTTCCAGTAAGGGATTAGAAATTTTATTTTCTCTTTCATGTTTGGCTCTTTTATGTTTTTCTTATTGAGGAATAATATTGAATCTTACTTAATATCCTTGAAAGAGTATTGTCCTCTGTTTTTAACAAATTGTTTATTCTTGTTGTCCATGTTTTTTTATGGAAAAAGAAACTTTCAAGTTCGTTCCATGCCATTTCACAAAAATTCTCCTTGATTTCGTTTACCTGGTCAGAAATCATCTTAATTGCTTCTCCCTTTAATTTCTTAAGTTCCTGGACATCCGGAAAATAAGTCCCTTGTTCAACGATAAAGGTAGATTTTTTCTTCTTTTCACTTATCTGAATATGCTTTTTTTTGTTCAAAATTTCCAGAACAGCTTTCAATAAATAGAATTCATCAGCAATATTTTCAAAATGGAAAACCTGGTAGTTTTTTCCCTTGAAGACAATCTTTTTTACCTTTTGGACATTAAAATTCTTTATTGATGTCTCTTTTTCAAAATTATTCACATACTCAATTCCCCTTGAAGAAGAATACCCAAACAATTTCATTTGCAAAACTTTTTCCTTGAGATTTTCCAGATCATTTGCACTTATTCTTTGAATATTTTTAAATTTTCCTAAGGGGCTTTTTTCATATGGCGTATTCTTCCATATTAGCCGAAAGAAACTTTCATTCTCGTTTTGTGCCTGGTGTTTTAACTCATTAAAGATTATTTCTTTTTCCCTTTTTATGATATCTTCTTTAAACTGAAGATTTTGCAGTCCTTTGAAAAATTCGGACAACTCCATCTTCTCACAGAACATGATTATATAGTCTTCAGTGGTTTTCCCGAAAATCTTGTTTTGACCGTACAATGAAACAAGATGGTCAATCAAAAGATGTTCAAACAGGTGAGATATTCCATTAATTCCTTCGGTTCCTGAACCTATCGGTACCAGGAAAACTGAATTTATCTCATTTAACATAAGACCTTACCTTGCTTAAAAATGGTCGACCGCTAATTCTCACAAACGTTTACCTCTATAAATAATATCACACTCAAAGGTGAAAATATATTCTTTTCTAAAGTAATAAAAAGCCATTTTTTATAAATGTTGGCTGGATTAACTCGGCCAATTGCCATTATATGGATCATAATCACAATATGGATTTGCCGCGTATAGATCGCCTTTAGCCCTTCGGGCAATTTCTCTGCAATCAAAACAGTTGTACCTTCTCTCACAATCCTTGCACTTTTCTACTTTGTCTTTTGTTATACACCAGTATTCTTCGGCACCTTTTAAAATATCATCAATATCCTCTTGCTCAAGGTCTCCGAAAGCAATTTCGCTGTATATACAGGGTCTGACTTTCATGTCTTTTGTAACCGCTAGTTTTTTCCCCCAGCAAGAATTATAGTATTTATTAAAAATAAAACTCTCTTCATCAATCTCATCCAGATCCGCGCCTACTTTTGAACATTGTAAACACTGACGAAAATTTTTTTCTTTTTGGAGCGTCAATGTGAAAGGGAGTATTTCAGCAGGTCTATTTTTTCCAAAAAATGTGATCCTCTGAAATTCAAAATCATAGAACTTTTTTTGAAGGAGTTTAATGTTAACACCCTCTTCGATCTCCAGAATGGGTTTCAAATCATTAAGAATTTCATTTGATTTAAACTCTATAGAAGGAACCCATTCACCTTTCTCAACTTCAATAATCATTTCCTCTTCTTGCAGCGACTTCACAAAATCCTCGATCCCTTTAAACTCTCCTTTTTCAAATTTTTTTATAAATTTGTTCTCTATACAAAAAACAGAACCCTTAAGAAAATCCAAAATAATTGTATTTTTGTATCCTCTAACCAGTGAAATGAATTGATGAAACACTTTAGTCTTCATTAGGTCTAATCTCCCCTTCATCCAGTGAAATTTTTATAAAGTTTTCTAAGTTTTTCTCCACCTCATATTTTCTATCTTCACAATACCCATCAGGAATTTCAAACCGATTTTTCCCCGCGAATGCCGTAAAACATTTGTTGCAGAGGCTTCTAATTTCACAATCAAGACATTCCTTTTTTATCACATCAACAAACCCTTTCAACATTTTTTTCATTTTTACAAAATCAAAACCATCCCAAACATTTCCAATGGGAAATGACTCATTGATCCTTTCGCATACGTGGAAATTTCCTTCTGAGTCAACAAAGAGTCGATCGTCAAACAGGCAAGTATTGGCTCGCGTTGAAAGATTTTTCTTTTCCAATCCGCTTTTGATTACTCTTACACCTCGCAGCATTGCCCGCTCAAAAGGGACAAGGTCTTTTTTATTTTTCAATTTCTCTCTTGTGATTTTTACAACCTTCTTAACTTGTTTTTTTACCTTTTCCTTGTCATAGGGATATTTCGTGTAATAAGAGGTGTTATATTTTCCAACAGAGTTCAGGAGCAATCTTGAATTTTTAATCAATTCATTATTTCTGAAAAAATCATAGACACGAGTAAATGACAGGTCAGGAGAATAAACCAATTCTATTGAGATATTGTTGGCAAAATAGTCTGGTGCATATCTTTTAATTTTTTTCAAATTATCCATAATTATCTCAAAAGAACCATTCCCATTGGCAAAAATCCGTTTTTCATCATGGTTTTCTTTTGGTCCATCCAGACTAACCACTAAATTGAAATCCTCTGAAACAAAAAAGTGTATCATTTCATCGTTTAGATTTGTCATATTCGTAGTCATTACATAGTTTAAATCATAATGGGAAAATACTTTTTTTGAGAAAGAGACTATATCCTCTATTAATTTGAACTCAAGCGTAGGCTCACCTCCGTAGAAACCCAGAACAAAGGTTTTATTCACTCTATTTATAAAAACATCAGAAAGGTATTCCATACTCCTCCGGGCAATTTCAAAACTCATCCTTTTTTCACTCCATTTCCGTTCATTTTCATAAGACCCACCGTAAATACAGTATTTACACCGTAGGTTGCAATTTTGTGTTATTTGAAATATTAACTGTTGTAACTTGCTCACCCTGAATCTCAGGTACTCTTCATTGATTTTCTGATCCGCGATTTCTACCCGTCTATTTTTTTCATATTTGTAAAACTGTTTTTCAATCTCCCGATTAACGATTATGTTGTATTCACTTAAATATACATGTTTCCCTTGATTTAAGTATATATTTTTCACAAATCTCTCCCTCTCATCATAAATCACATTTGGTTCTTTTCAACGTTACGGATTAAGGGAAAGGAATTTTCAAATGAATTTTATGGAAGGTGCTTTCCAAAAAAACACTGAAAATTCCATTTCCCTAGAACATCAATTTCGCTGTTTCAGCAAAATTAAGCTTCTGCGTACAGCCTCCAACCCATTGTTATTTCCAATGAGTACTGTGGATCAATAAAACATTCCTCCAAGCATAGAATTTGACAATACCAGGGGGGCTTGGAAGCGGTTCTTTCCTGGATTTCGTTTCTTTTCTTTGTTTCAATTTTTTTTAACATTTTATCCTCCTTTTATCCTCCTAAATTTTTTTTTCTTCATTTCAAACCAAGAAAAACGGATATGAAACCTGTTTTCCTTTTTCTGTATTGTAATACAATACCTAAAGTTAGTTAGAATGTCAAGAGATGAATGAAGATTTTTTTATTTTTTGTTGAAAATCTTTGATTATCATATTATATAAATTATGGAATGTTAGAATAATGGAATATTGGGAAAAAAGACGAGCTGAACGGTTGAAGATTGGAGGGAAGGTTACCTTTCCTTCCACCACCCTTCTACTATTCCATCATCCCAACATCCCATATCCTAATCCAATACCTATGGGTTAAAGGAGGAGGAAAATGCCTGTAATAACCATTTCAAGACAGTTGGGCAGTTTGGGAACAACGATTGCACAACTGTTGAGTGAAAATTTTAAATGCAACTATCTTGATAAAGAATCCCTGGAAGAGACGTTTGGGGAGTATGGCATACCTAAAGAGAGTATGGAGCGCTATGATGAAAAAAAACCCGGGTTCTGGGACCTCTTTAAAACAGATAAAGCCAGGTACCTCCATTTCATGAAAGGGGCCATTTATGAATTTGCCCACAAAGGCAATTGCGTTATTCTTGGAAGAGGAGGTCAGATCGTATTGGGAGGCCTCCCGGGTGTCCTTCATGTGCGAGTGGTAGCACCAATGGACGTGCGGATTGAACGAATCAAAAAACGCTTTGAATGTGATGATCAGGATGCTGTAAAGATTATGCAACATAATGATAATGAAAGAGCCGGATTTCACAAATTCTTTTTTGATTGTAACTGGGAAGACCCCAGCCTCTATGACCTGGTGGTTAACACCGGTACCTTTTCAACTGAAAGCGCAATAAAGCTGATTAAAGATGCTGTCAGTACCGGTGAATTGAAGGCTGCGCAGAAGGAAACCTGCCTGAAATTGGCCGATTTCTCCCTGGAACATGAAATTAAAACCGCCATCATATATAAAGAAAAAGTTCCTATCCAGTTTTTAGAAGTCCATGCCAACCAGGGAGTGGTGACCCTGAGTGGGATTGTGCCCAACACCGATGATGTGGAGCAATGTAAAAGAACAGCCAATGCAATAAAGGGAGTGAAAGAAGTTCGGAATGAAATTTTTTTCAAACCCATCAGCACCAATTACGGGCTGCATTATTAGAGGAGGAGAGGAAGAGGTAGAGAGGTAGAGAGGTAAAGGGGTAAAGGGCCTCTACCCTATGATGTTCTTTTGCTATTTTCAATTTTATAAATAAATATTAATTTTAAAGTATTCCTGTCAAAATAATTAGAAAGGGCAACCTCAGGTTGCTCGAATTCTCTTTACCCCTCTACCCCTTAATCAGCTCTTTGTTTTCTTGTGAAGATTCTCAATATTTTTGTTTTCTCCGAAGACAATCAGGATATCGCTCTCTTTTATTACCACGTCGCCGCCGGGATTGATGGTGGTTACATCTGGAATAATGGATTTAATGGCCAGCACCGTTACTTTGTATTTTTTTCTCAGACCGATTTCACTCAGGGTTTTACCAATAAATGCGTCTGGTGGTGCAATCTCCTGGATCACAAAATTCGATTCCAGTGGGATATAATCGATCAGGTTGGGAGCAACGATTTGATTTCCTAGTTTCTGTGCTTCATCTTTTTCAGGGAATATGACGTCCGTGGCACCCACCAGCCAGAGGATTTTTTCGTGGTCTTCCGAAAGAGCTTTGGCAATAATCCTCGGAACCCCAATCTCTTTTAAAATATGAACCGTTATAATACTTGGTTCCAGGCTGGGGCCTGACGAGACCACAGCAAAATCCACATCCTCAATCCCCACGGTTACCAGATTTTCCTTATTGGTGGCATCCATAGCGATGGGTTGTGTGGCTATATCTTTGATTTCGTTAACTTTTGTTTGATGGCTGTCGATAGCGATGATTTCAATATCTTTTTTTTTCGCTAGAGTTCTTACCAGGTTGATACCGAAACTACCAAGACCGATAACTGCGACTTTTTTCATCAGAACTCCTTATGCTATTATATCCGTTTTTTTAGATTCTTTTTAAGATTTATTTTATCAGATTTCATCTTTTATGGCAATCGCCTCTGTTCTTTTCCAGCAATTCTCATTTTGGCCAAATTGTCGGCAGAATAAAAAAATATTGCAGAATTTTCGGCGAACACAGAGGTTCGCCCCTACGTCCAATGCGGGTTTTCGTGCCATCGTAGGAGCTCGGCCTGAATTTTGTGTTTGCCCGCTCTTGAAGCGCAAAAATGAGAATTGCTTCAAAAAAAGGCCTACCAATTGAAAACAGGGGGCAAATAGTATATAATTAGCTCCAGTATGAAAAAAGTACAACTCATTCTAATAACGTTTGCAATTTTGCTGTGTCTCCACTGCGGGAAGGATACCTCCGTTCCGGAGGACAGCGGTGAAAAAAACGGAACGATTGGTGAAACGGTTGGAAATGCTATCAAAAACAATATAATCCTGACCATCAATGATAGACAATTTACAAATAAAGAGTTGATAAATTTTATAAAGAGTCGATACACCGATACGTCTATTATTGAAAAAAATCCTAAATTGGCTTCTCGTATTTTTGATACCTTTATTGAGCATAAAATGCTCTTATTCATGGTGGAGAAAGAGAATACCCTATTGGATCAAGGGGAAATTAGTAAATATTTGAAAGACAAACATTTACCGCTGAATAAAGCAAATGATCCATCGGTAATTGACAACATAAAAGCCCAAAAATATCTCTATTTTAAGCTCTATAAAGATATCGATGTGACAGACGTAGAAATTCGACAGCATTACGAAAGAAACCTTGATAAATTCAAGAAAGCACAGGAAGTACTTTTGCATCAGATATTGATAAAGAATAAAGAGAAAGCCTATGAAATCCGGGAAACACTGCTAAACGCGCCTCAACGGTTTGCTGAAATTGCCAAAAAGCAATCTGTTTCTATGGAGGCAAAAAATGGCGGTTTGATGGGATATTTCGAAAAAGGTACGCTGCCAAAAGATATGGAAGATGTGGTATTTGCATTAAAACTCAATACCATTAGTCCGGTGGTGGAATCCCCTTATGGGTATCATATATTTAAAGTGACCAAAGTAAAAACGGAACGAACGCTATTCCTGGAAACGGTTAAAAATGAAATTAAGAATAAACTTCTTTCAGATAAACTTAGATGGGCCTATGAAGATTTTTTGTCCCAATTAAAAAAACAATTGGATATTAATGTGATGTACCGGTCATTATTTTTTACATACCAACCCGCGAAAGGTTAAAGGAGGTGTACATGTATATGTTTACGATGAAACGATACAAAATACTCATTCTAATAATACTCATAACGATTGGTTTTATGAGCGCTGCTTTTTCAGAGATTATCGAAAAAATTTATGCTGTGGTCAATGGTGAGATAATCACCTATTCGGAATTAAAAAATGCTGAAATTGAACTGTCGAGCGTATTACGGCAGCAATATTCGGATGACCAACTGGCTGAAAAAATTGAAGAAATGAAAAAAAACCTGTTGAATCGTTTAATTGATCAAAAAATCATTCTCTCTGTGGCCAAAGAAAAAAATTACAATGTTGACGCTGAAGTTGAATTCATTATAAAAGATATAAAGAAAAAAAACAATATCAGCTCGGATGAAGAACTACAAAAGGCAATACGTGCCCAGGGGATCGATTATGACGAATGGAAAAAACAATTGAAAGAGACCAGCATGCAGCATATGTTAATCCGTGAGGAGATTGGGTCCAAAATTAAAATCGATAACGCTGAAATTATGGAATACTACAAAAACAATATTAAGGACTTTACGAAACCGATGGAATTCTCTCTCAACTGTATTTATCTCGAAAAAGCGAAAAACCTGGACCCGACAGCTCTCTCTGAGAAAATGCAAACCATTGATTCTGAACTCATGGAGAGCAATTTTGAGGAAGTGGCAAAAAAACATTCCCAATTGCCAGGTTCTGAAAACAATTATTTCCTGGGGGATTTTAAACAGGGTGAATTGGACACAAAAATTGAAGAAGCAGCATTAAAACTAAAAAAAGGTGAACGTTCTTCATGGATCGAGACAGAAAACGGGTGGTACATCATTCAATTACTTAACCGTAAGGAACCAGAATTGATTGAATATAAAACGGTTCGAGACGACATTGAAAATAAGCTAAGCGCCAAAGAGCAGAATGCCAAATTACAAGAATATATCGAACAATTAAAAAAAGAGAGCCACATCAAAATTTACGAAGAGTACAAGTAAAGCTCTTTCGAGTACTCCTTTATTCTTAAAAATGAAGAAAGATCCCTCCGGAGAAACGGGTTCTGGTGGAGTCGGAAAAATTCAGGAAACGGATATCCGCTCGGATAGAAATCATATCCATTAAAAAGAGATGCACGCCGCCACCGATAAGAGTAAATTTGTTATACTTGCCGAAATCGAAGGTTAAATGATCAAATTCGCCTCCCACACCGAGAATGGCATAGGGAGAGAGCTTTCCAAATTTGGGTCGGAATTTAATGCCTATGGTAATTACATTGGGATTATCCGGTGGTTCTGCACCCTTCATTTTATAAAATTCAAACTCCATTTTCAACATGGGGATCAAAAAACCAGTCCCCCCGACGATTCCATAGTTGAAATTTGAAGAAGATTTGCTCATGATCCCACCCGTTACCCCAAATTCAATGGCAAAAGCAGCACCATTTACAACCATTAAAATGACGGTTAAGAGTATTATTTTTTTTATCATTTTATTCCCTATTCCTGGGAGATCGTATCATCGTTATATCCCGCTTTCGTTTTGCTCTGGGCTTTGCTCTACGCGCTGTTTCTGTGCGCCTGTCTCTGCTTCCATTCTCATTCTCTGAAATAGCGGCCGACCATAGTAATCCACTTCAACTCCTTTCACCTTTTTATTGATATAGAGCGAATATCGATTTTGATACAGTGGTAATAAAAATCCATCATTTCCGATTTTCTCAACGAGTTTGGTAACCTGGTTAATCAGTAACTCCTCATTTTTTAAAAATTTAACTTCCTCCAGCTCATTGAGTAATTTCAAATAAGTCTCATTAAATCGGCTGAAACTCATCTCTCTTATGATTTTTTTGATCTTTTCATCAATGGGCATGCGCTTATTAAACACTTTTACCATAAGCAGATAGTTGATCTGGATATTGTTCATAAAATGGGTTAATTCATTATCGCTTAAATAGATGGTTTCCAGCCGAAGGTGTTTCCTGGTTAAAAATTCCGCAAGTCTTTCTTCGATTTCCTTTAGGGATGACAGGATATAGAGTGTAATGCGTGAGCGTCTTAGAATGGAACGAACTTTCCAGTTGGAGAAACTTTTTATATTTAAAGTAACGGGTGATTCTTCTTCAGATGTCAAAACATTTAATGGAGCTCCCTCTATAGACACTGCAAATTCTCTCAGTAAAGAATATAAAGCAATTCGTGTATTGGTGCCCACCTTTCCGTGGGGAAACCCGAGATAAATATTTTGATAGACTCCCGCTTCAAACTCCCTGAACCCACTCTCTATTAATCCTGGTTTTGATAAGAATATATCGGGATAATAATAATCGTAAAAAACAACTTTCACTGCATCCAGGTAGGTTCTTCCGCCCGGATAAAATTTATTGGGGGCTAATTTGATATATCTATTTTCTCCCCATTCCACAGGGTAGAACATCCCTGAAAATATCCCATCAGTGCCTGATAATAATACCAGTTCCGGGGTGGTTAACAAACTGATAATATCTGGATTATCATACATCAACTCAACGATAATCCTGTTTCCTTCTGTTCTAATATTTTTTACAATGCCCCCGAGTCTCAAGGATGTCTCCAATTTCATATCCAAAAACAGTTTAAGGGAGAGTCTGACACTTTTGGCCTCAATGGGATCTCCATTGGAGAAACTGAGATTCTTTTTTAATTCCAAAACCAATGTTCGGACGGTTTTATCGTATTTGTAATAACTAAATATATTGGAAAATATCTCACCATTACTCTTTAAATAAAAAAAGTTCTCATAAAGCAGCGAATAAAATACCAGGTTGGAATAATCGGAAGGGGTAAAGACAAAATTGGCGGGTTCATTTAACCGGATGGTAACCTCACCCCCATAATAAGGTTTTATGGCAAATATCATGGTCACCAGGGCTGCAATAATAACGGTTATCTTTGCGCCATTACGCATTATCATTATTCTTACTCCAGAATTGCAAATGGTAATCCCCATGCTCATTTTTCATTTTTTTCACATAGATCCAGAATCCTTTACGGCTCTTCCAGGTACCAGGGGATATAAAAATAACCTGGCCATTCATTCTATTTTCATAGACCAAGCGATTACTTCCTTCTTCAATCTTATAAAAGTACAGTGTATCATTATTATTATTAATAGTGAAGGAATAATCACTGACTGCCAACCATTGACCATCAAGTGCAGCGAGCGACGATCCGTGTTTCTTTTTCTCATGCACTACGATTCGCTCCTCAAAATCACCAGCAAAGAACCTGTAATTATAATCAGTATCAATAAGATGGATGGTCTCTAACATCGGCTCTTGCTGATGTTGATTATTGGTTGAAAAATCAAGGGAATAAAAGGGAGGGACCTGTTTCTCCAGGAGGTTCTCCTGCTGCAATGCCCCGGATAGAAAAGGGATCAATAATAGTTTTCCTTTAAAATAATTTTTCCCTTCATCGTAACGAGCGCCGGCAAGGTAATCAATACCATTTAATTGAATCAATTTTATGGGAACAAAATCAATTGTATCGGTCTCCCGCCACTGGTTGTCCTGGAAATAAAAGACTTTTGAATGGGGTGAAAAATTGCCCCCCACGGTTAAATACAATCGACTATCGCCATTGCCATCAAAGTAAAAAAGAGATAGTCTTCCCTCATAATCCATAACAGGATAATAGGGCCTACCCCACTCTAACTTAAAGGAAAAATATTTCTTAAAAAGATTGTTTTCTATTTTAAATATTTCAATTTGTTCAGGGTAGTAAAAAAAGTACCTGTACGTCCCATCAGGATTTATTATGCTTTTAAAATCCAGCAAATTTTTATCGGCATCTATTTCGATTTGCCTGGAAAAGCCTGTACTTTTAAAGCCATAATCACGGGTTTCATATAAATCTCTATCACCTGCGGAAAAATCTACTTCAAAATATTTGATATAGACGATTTTATCCAGGGATCTGGAAAATATGGCGGTTCCAGTGCCCAATTTATCTCTATTTTTTATCAATTTGATATAGATCAGATAATTCAGCCGATCGATCCGGTTTAAATTAAATTTCCCCCTCTTTTTATGAAAATTTATCATTAAATCGGTAAATTTCACAGGGGGATGGGTTTCTAAATTGGCCACCAGTAATTGATAATATTTCTGAGCCGTCAGATCGGATACGTCTGAAAAATTATCAAATTTAACGATGGAAGTCCTGACATTATTTTTGCTGTCAAAATAATTAAGAATTCCTTTCGATGCTTTTAGAGCCAACGTTTCTATCCCGTTGGCATATCCAATGGCGGAAACGACAAATAGAAATATACAGCCCACAAAAAAATATCTTTTCATTTACTCCATTTTATCTTATTTTTTTTTAATCACTATTTGAAGATTCAGATTTATTTTAATCTCATCCTTGTCTTCCGGGATCTGGATATTCACTGGAATTTCAACACTCTTGTCAGTGGTGGGTTTTGCGTATATTACTTGGTCCTCCTTCCTCTCCATATCCGGTGTAAGGGCAACGGGTTCCTCGGATTCGGATAAGGCTTGCGAGGGTCCGGATTCTTCTTGCTCCACCTTTATATCCCCCAGTTCATCTTTTAAATTCACATCAGGAATTTCCAGGATATCCTGGTCACCCGCCTCATCCACAATATTATCATCCCCCAATTGAAATACCTCTTCATCTTGATCCGCGGGTTCATAATCAACGGTTCTTAGCGAGTCATCCTGCTCCTCCGGGTTTGAGAGTTCAAATACTTCTTCTTTTTCTGTATCCTCTTCATTGGCCTTTTGACCATTAGCCACTTTTGTTTTGACACCCTTTGCATCCTTTGGCGCAACAATGGTGTCGGTGGCTTCCTCACGTGAGAACATCACGGTCTTATCTTTTTGGAAGATGGAGAGTTTATTTTTCAAATAAATAATTACCATCTTCATGATGGCATGAAGGGCTTCCAATATATTTTCACCGGTGGTTCCAATGGTAGGAAAAAATGGTTTATTTTCGGAATTTAAATCTTTATTAAGGACGTCAACGGGCAATATCTCCTTGAGATCGCGTTTATTGAATTGGAAAATCAGGGGCAATTCTGTATAAGATATTTTATTGGCCTTTAAATTATCCTTAAAATTTTGAAAACTGTCGATATTCTGGTCCCGTATCACCACCTGGGAATCTGCTACAAACACCACGCCGTCAGAGCCCTGGAGGACCAGTTTCCGGGTGGTATCATAGGCCACCTGGCCGGGTACGGTGTAGAGCTGCATTTTTATGGAATAATCGCCCAATTTCCCAATCTCTATGGGTAGAAAATCAAAAAAGAGTGTTCGGTCGCCGTCGGTATCCAGTGTAATGAGTTTCCCTTTTTTCTTGTACTCTTTGCTGTTATAGATGTACTGCAAGCAGGTGGTTTTCCCGCTTAACGCAGGGCCATAGTAAACGATCTTTACCGTTATCTCTTTATTATTATAATTTACAAATGCCATTTATATCCCCTCAAAAGGGATCACTCTCATCATAAGGGATATCATCATCGATCTGCATTTCGGGTGGTGCCTGGGGTTCTTTTAAAGAATAATCATTTGTTCCAATTTCACCTGGCTGCATCGGGCCATTGTCGTAACTGCCTTGAGGTACGCCACTGTCTCTGGGATAAGAAGCATCTCTGCTCGATCTTTCCAGGCTTACAATGTTGTCGGCTGCTATCTCCGTGGTCCAGCGGTCCTGATCATTTTTATCCTTCCACTTCCTGGTTTTTATTTTGCCTTCCACCAATACCAATGAGCCTTTGTGTACATCGCGCTCAACCTTTTTGGCGATCCAGCCCCAGGCCACAATATTATGCCAATCCGTAACATCCTGGAACTGATTGGTCTTTTTATCCATAAATACTTCTGTTGTAGCCATGCTGAACTTGGCAACATCTTTGGCCAGGCTCGGGATGTGGGTAATCTCAGGCTCTCTTCCCACATTCCCAACAAGGATCACTCGATTTAAACTTCGTCTATTTGCCATTTTCTAATCCATTACCTCTTTTATTTTTTGCTGTGCCAGGGACGCTTCTTCCGATAATGGAAATTTAGAAATCAGTTCCTTTAATACATCGATGCCTTCGGTTTGTTTTCCCATTTCAATTAACGCGAACCCTTCTTTCAATATAGCATCCGGTACTTTGTCGCCGTCCGCATATTTATTTCTCAATTCACTAAAAGTGTTGACGGCTTCCTGGTACTTTCTCTGGGAATAATAGCATTCACCAATCCAGTAAAGTGAATTGTCTGCCAATCCGTTTTTAGGATATAATCTGATAAATTGATTAAAGCCCTGGATGGCCAGATCATAATTTTTCTTTATATAATCGGAATAAGCCGTATAATAGATACTTTCTGGAGACTGGACAATATCATTCTGAGTGGCGTCTCCCACATCCTCTGTACCCACCGGCACTGGCCCGGTGGGCATGGATAAAAGTCTATCATTAACTTTACTAAGACTATTTTTCAGCTCATTGAGTTCTTCTTTAATAAATTGAAGACTCAACATGAGACTCTCTTTATTTTGATCATTATCTGCCTGATTTTTGGTTATTGCATTCACTTTATTCTCGATGATATTGATCTTTTTAACCATCGTTGAAGTTTCAGTGGATATGATGGTGACTTTCTCTTCCAATGACTTTACAACTGCCGCTAATTTCTGCAATTCGTCCAATATTAATTTGGTATCCTTTCGTATCGAATAAAGGGGTAGTGAACAAAACAGCACTGCCACCAAAAAAAATATAATATATCGCTTCATCGGCATCAGGACTTCATTTACTTTATCAATTATTATTTTTTCGTAATGATGAACTCATCTCTTCTGTTCATGAAGTGCGTGGACTCATCAACACCTTTTACCAATGGTTTGCTCTTCCCATAAGAAACAATCCGCATCTTTTCTACCGGAACACCCAAATTTTCCAGGTATTTTCTTGCAGTATAGGCTCTCTTTTCTCCCAGGGCCATATTGTATTCAACGGTCCCTCTCTCATCACAGTGACCTTCTATCCTGATCTCAACATTGGGGTATTTTAATAGCCACTGGGCATTTTTCTCTAAAATGGGCTTCATATCATCTCGGATGAAATACTTATCAAAATCGAAATGTATCTTTTTCAGGTATCCCTGTTTGTTGACTTCTTCCAGTGTCTGGCGTTGCAATATCTCTTCTTCGGTTAATTGAGGTCTCTCAACCTTCGGTGCCTTTTCGACTACTTTTTCAACTTCAGGTTCCTCTTTTCCTGGTTCGGTAACCACTCCCTTCTTACAGGAATCGAAAAAAACGACGGTCAACAAAACGATCAAAACGACAATTAAAAATCTTTTCATTTTTGTCTCCTTTTAATTAAATTAGATTTTATTTATAATACACAAAATTCATTTTGTCAAATAAGCCTGCCATTTTTATCACTATTTTTGCCTTTCATTTTTTTATTTTCTATTTTTAGTAGTATATCTTATAATAGAAACGCTTAAATTTCAAGTGTTTTCCTCATTTTTGCCATGATGGCATCTTATTTTCTCCTCTGGAGGTCACCTGCCGGAGATTGGAGCCGTCATAATCGACGGTATACAATTGATAACGACCACTGCGGTTGGAAGAAAATATGATATGCCGTCCATCCGGCGACCAGGAGGGGTTCTCATTCCTCCTTGCATCTTCCGTTAACTTAATGATGGTATTGTTTTTTAAATTATAAACATAGATATCGATCCCATTACCGATCATTAAGGTATAGGCCAGTTGAGTCCCATCCGGGGACCATTCCGGGGAATCATGGCGAGTGCCTTCTGATGTAATCCTCCGGATATTGGAGCCTTCGGCATCCATGAGATAAACCTGTGCAGTGCCGCTGCGGTCGGAAATAAACGCAATCTCCCGGCTATTGGGACTCCAGCAGGGAGATGTATCAATGGCAGGGGTAAAGGTTAATCGCTTCTCTTTCCGGGTCTTCATATCTTTTATGTAGATCTCAGCATCTCCCGAGCGGGTAGAGGTATAGACAATGCGGTCATTCTCCCTGGACCAGTCGGCGGAATAATTGGCTTGCCCGGTTGAGATCAACTCGGTCTTCCCTGTATAAAGATGAAACATAAACAAATCGGGATTGCCATCCCTGTAGGAGGTGTAGAGTACTTTCTCCTTATCAAAACTCCAGGAAGGCAGCATGTCGATATAATCATTATAGGTTATACGTCTTTGCCTTTTGCCGTCATAGTCCATGAAGTAAATCTCTTTATTGCCATCCCTGTCGGAAACAAAAAGAATTTTTGAGGTGAATATGGGTTTTTCACCAAAATAGGCCATCACGGCATCGGCAGCTCTGTGGGCAATGAGTCTTAAAAACTCTTTCTTACCTCCGAAGTTCCGACCAAAGATAAACCTCTCACTTTTGACATCATAGACCTTCATGGAAAAAATGATCCGCTGCTCCTGGGAGACTTCCACCTGGCCCGATATTAAAATATTGGCCTGAATGGAAGCCCAATCTCTATAACTGATGTTAGAGGGATCATGCTTTTTGATATAGTTGTAATGTTCTTTTGGCACCAGCTTAAATACACGGGAATAGGTCAAATCATTCCAGATAACCTGATGGACTTCATTTTTTATCTCATTATCCTTGACGGAGGAGGGGGTAAAATGAAATTCCGGCAGTGCCACTGGAATCATTGGCATTCCTTCCCGGATTCTAATCCGGACTTCCTGCTGTGAAAATAAATGAACACTCATGCTAACACTAATACCAACAACGATAAATAGAATAAATAAAATGTTTTTTGTTTGTCTCATTATCTTTCCCATTCAAATTCAAAATGGACTCCAAGGAATCGACCGGCAAAATCTGGAGGAAGTTGTGGGAAAGGAGCTGCAGCTTTAACTGCTCGCAATGCCGATAGGTCCAGCGAATCGTTCCCACTCTTTTCTTCCAATTCTAAATCCGTAACCATGCCGCTCCGTAAAATTCTAAAATAGACCACCGCGGTATACTTCCCTTTCAGACCGGGGGAAACCAGCGACCGATACCAGGAGGCGGAAATTTTGTTCCTGATTGTCTCGATATAATATGCATAGGGAAAAAAGCCGGTGCCGATGCCGTCACCGTATCCAGAACCGCTGCCACTACCGAAGCCGGAACCACTACCACTACCGGAGGAAATCCCTGTTCGAAGTGCATCGGAACCGCTGCCCTTTCGCTGGGTGGTGATAAATTTGGAGTCATCTTTTTTGAATTTATTTTCATTTTTTTTAACCACTGTCACTAACTTTGCCTTCTTTTTCTCCCTCTGGCTTCTTTTTTTACTTGTTTTATCCGGGTAGGTGAGTTTGGGTTTGGAAGGTTCTTTTTTGATTGTCAGGTCTCTTATGCTTCCGGAATCGATCAACTGACCATTGATTCCTTTGGAAGAGGCTGATTTGGACCCTCCGCCACCGCCGCCAGGCATCTGCAGCAGGTCCACATAATAAATAGTGCCCCTGCTTTTTTGAATGCGAGGCACATAGATGGCCAGGGCAAATAAAGAAATATGAAGAATTATGGAGAGTATAACCGCAAATCTAAATTTCATTTTACCTCTTTTTGATCCACAATCATTCCCACTGTCTCAACTCCTGCTTTCTTTAATATATCCATTACACTGATCACATAGCCATAGGAGACATCCTTATCCGCTTTTATAAAAACGATCTTCTTATTTTTATTAAAAAAGTAATTCTTAATCCGGGGCTCCAACAGGTATAAATTAATGATATTATTATCCATATAGATATAATGGTCTTTGGTGATAGTCAGTACCAGTCCACCGGAACTGGGATTTGTTTTTGTTTCGGCGGACGGTAGATTTACCGTGATTCCTGACTGCATCATGGGTGCTGTAATCATAAAGATGATCAAAAGCACCAGCATCACATCCACCAAGGGTGTGACATTAATTTCAGATAAACTAGAGGAAAGTTGAGGCCCTTTTTGTACTTGCATTATTTTAATTTCTCACTCACATTTAAAAATTCCATGATGAAATCTTCCATGGAAGAGATCATCACTTTCAATTTGTTCAACAATAGGTTGTAAAAAATGACGGCTGGTATAGCGGCAAACAACCCCAGTGCAGTAGCAATAAGGGCTTCAGCTATACCCGGGGCCACTGTGGCAAGTGTGGCATTCATCTGTTCGCCGATTTGCTGGAAAGCAGTAAAAATTCCCCACACGGTACCAAAAAGTCCCACAAAAGGGCTGACCGAAGCAGTGGTGGCCAGGAACCCATTCAATCGCTCCAACCGGCTGATCTCCGCATTGGACGCCCGGACCAACGACCGGTTGACACATTCCAGGTTTAAAGCTCCGGCAGAACTGTTAGCTCCCATTTGCACAGACAATTCTTTGTACCCATACTTAAAAATCATTGCCAATGGGCTGTTTTGCGACGTGGAGGCGAATTTATTGATCTCAGAAAAATTTTTGGTCCTTCGGAAATGGCCCACAAATTTCTCCGAATTCTTTTTTGCTCTTGAATATTCAATGAGTTTAAAAATAATGATGGCCCAGGAAACAATTGAAAATATCACCAGCAAAAGCATGGCAAATTTACTCACTGGAGTGGCCTGAGAGAGCAATGCTAGAACCCCACTATTCGGGTTTGCACCAGAAGGCAGCACGGATGTAGTCAGCAATATATTATCCATATTGCTATATTTACCACAAATGACGCAATAATTCAAGTATACTTATTGTAACTATTCAGTTTTAGAAAAATGTATCATGCAGTTCATGTTTCACTCGCCCGTCCGGTGTCCTTAGGAACAGGCGCCACCTCCCTGAGGCTCGTTCAATCATGAACTGCATTTTACTTGCAAAAACTGAATAGTTACTACTTATTCGATCTCTATAATAGCAATGGTAACATCATCCTTAATATCGTCTTCGGCATACTCGACAACGCTCTCTTTTATATTATATATTAATTTGGAAATGTCGGTATTTGTACCTTCGCTGTACATTTTTTTTAATCGTTCTTCCCCAAATCCTTTCCCTTTAGAATTTTTGGCCTCTACAACTCCGTCCGTATAAAATAGAATCCGATCGCCTTTTTCCAGCGATACTTTCTCCTCCCTAAAAATAGAATCTTTTGAAACACCCACAAAAAAACCTTCGGTATTCAATGGAACAATTTCACCGTTTTTAACCCGTAACAGCAACGGTGCAGGATGATTGGCATTGGTATAAACAAATTTCTTCTCCTCTGCAAAATAGATACCATAAAAGGAAGTAAAGTATTCCCCTGTTTTCAAATAATCGAAAAATTCCACGTTTAATAACTCAAACAGCAGTTGAGGAGATAAGACATCTTTACCATATAGGGAAAAGAAGACTTTCAGCATGGCGGAGATCAACGCGGCTGCCAATCCATGACCGGCTATATCCGAAATGAAATAACCGTATTTATTCTCCTCCAACCAGATGATGTCGATAAAATCACCGGAAACTTTCAATAAGGGTTCAAAAATATAATCGCTCTTTACACCTGTAAAACGCTTCAACTCCTCTTTTTTTGGTAAGAATGTCTCCTGGAATTCTGCTGCCAGGTTCAACTCAAAATCAAACTCTTCTTTCAATTTGGTGTAATAACGTAACTTACTTAACACTTCAAAACTCTCATCCTCATCATACTGGAGCTTTCTCACTTTTTCATTGGCTAATTCCGAGTGTTTCATAAGTGTAACGCAATTGCCTATATCATTATATTCTACCTCATCAAAGGCATTAATGGCCATAAAAATCCCTTTCCCATACTCTTCGAGAAAATTCTCGGGATTTGTTGGATCCGGTATCTGCGTGGGATCAAACCCTTTTCCCATGTCCTGGACGGTTATCTTTAAATATTCAGGGGTAGAGAATATTTTTATATCTACAAATTTATCCTTGTAAGCCGAGTCCTGCACCCTCTCATTTAAAATTTTATTATAATCGCCTCTATCCAATAATTCCTTCTTCTCCTGATTGGTTATTTCCAGGTTCCCGTGCTCGATAGCATTAATCAATACCTCCTGCAACCCGATTTTCATAAATGATACATCCTCGGAAATATAATCGATATTTGAAAATATAAAATCTACAACAGAACGTATAATACGGAGATCGTTCCTGATGATTAAATGCCTTTTTTCCCACTGCACAAAGGCGGAGCTGAGTTTGACTTTTATCTTCCTGAAAAGTGTTTCGATTTTGTTAATAAGGTATTTTAAATCATTCGGTTTAAAGGGTTTTTTCAGCAGATCACATGCCCCATTTTTCATGGCACTGAGTATCAATTGATGATCGGAATAACCGGTAATTATAATGATGGGGACCTCTCGGTCTATCTCCTTTATCTCCTTTACAACAATATTCCCATTTTTATCGGGTAATCTCATGTCTGAGATAACGATATCAGGTGAGAATTCCCGGAATTTTTCAATGCCTTCCGCTCCTGTCTCTGCCAATATGACTTCATAATTATAAATCATAAAAAAATCTTTCAAGTAATCCAACAAATCGATATTATCATCAACGATTAAGATTTTTCCTTTAAAATTCATTATAACCTGTCCTCTTTTAGTTCCTTCACTCGCCTCTCTTCAACACCAAAAATGTGCGCCACTATATCTTTATCCAGTACTGAGCTGTAAATGATATTGAGGGGGATACCTTCTCCAGTAAAACTGTCATCCCTTAATACCAATTCCATATCCACACTTCGTTCGACAATTTCACCCATTTTCTCAACTTCCCGGAAAAATTCAAGGGGGGTGCTGAAGTTCTCATTTTCCCCCTCTTTTAACTCAAATTGAATATGATAGATTTTATTTCCCCGCTTTTTCAGCGACTCAAACGTGTATTTGTCTATCTCCAAGGTCTCCCCTCCTCCCACATCCAGTTTCAATTTCTCAGAAAATACAGCAGGGGGGGTATCAATGAAGCACGCATCCAAAGCTTTTAAATTGGCACTTATGTCAAAACGATCGCTCTCTTCGGAACTCTCCAGCATCTCTCTTAATTTATCGATGGATTTTAAGAGTTTGGATGAGATGCGAGAGGTAAACTCAAGATCATTACTCCTCACCATGTTAAAGATATCCTCCATTTTGTGTGAGAGACGCTCAATATTCTTTAGACCTAAAAAAGACGAGCCGCCTTTAATGGAATGCACAACCCTGAAAACACGGTTGATTAATTCATTGTCAGTGGCTCTCTTTTCGAGAATAATAATATCTTTTTCAATATTTTTCAGGTGTTCAAGAGACTCATCGACAAACTCGGGTATCAAATCATTAAATTCACCCATCAATTATCACCTCATTTAATTATCCGACAAGGTGAAACACCTTATTTATATCCGCGGCTGGCAGCTTTACTTCACAAAGATATTTTATTCGCAGCTGTGTTGATCCTTTTTATTTTTGCCGGTTACTCGTCATATATTGAATAACTTATCCAATTTTATGGCCTTAAATAAAGCGGTGATCTCTTTATTTAAATTTACAATCTGAACCTTACCGCCTTTGGAGGTAAAATTCTTATAAAACAATAGCAATTTACCAATCCCGGAACTTCCGATAAAATTGACTCCTTCAAAATCAATGGAGACTTCTTTTGTGGTGTCATCTTCCAGTATCTGGGTCAAAGACTTTTTAAGACTCTCAGCTCCTGGAATATCGATACTTCCGGAAAGGAACACGACGGCTTTGTTAATTTCTTTTGAAATCTTTACATTCATTTTAAACTCCTTAAATTTTTTTTTAAAATAAAAATATAAAGAAGAAAGAAGGAAAAATCAAGTTAATTTCAATTTTTTTTTGATTTAATTTGTTACTTTAACGAGGAGGGGCACCTTCGTGCCCCAACTCGCGCATCCCATCTCACCCTTCCAATAATAATACATATCTTCCACCCCCCTCCTACACTTTCCATCTCATCTCTCCTTATTCCCACCTTGAATATCAACCGTCCTTGGCGACTACCGAAAGGTCCGGCTGATGGGAAAGTGAAATCACTTTCTACACCAAAAAGTCCTGCTATATATATAGCAAAAACCATGCCAACTTTTTTAAAATTCCCCAAAACCATTTACTGTCAATGCTTTACAAAAAAAATCCTCAAAATATCAGTCCCATCTCTTCTCTCCAAAGTGTATCTATTCGTTACACTTTTTTCTGACAAAATCTCTTGTTTTCCTTTCATATAGAGGCTATTGAGGGTAATTTTATAAAAGTGTATCAAGTTGATACACTTTTGGCAGAACTTCAAAAGCCTTAATAATAAAGGGTTTCCAGACCCCCAGAATGTAACGATTCGATACACTATTGATTCGCTTCAATCACGCCCCTAAGTACTTTTTAGAACCTGTCATTGACCTTCGGCGTCATGAGTACTTTTTGGGCTTCTCACTTTCCCAGGGTTTTTACGAAATTGGGAATATCATCGAAACTGCCATTGGAAAGGATGACCACTACATTCTCATGACCAAAGTCCAGAGTCTGCAAAAAATCTTTAATGACCTGCACATCATCAAAAACAACGATAACTTTTCCCTGAGCAGTCAGTTCCTCTTCTATTTTACCCACATCCAATCGCTGGTCTTCAGAGATTCTTTCCTTTTGAAACACTTCTTTGAAAAAAATCTCATCGGCATCCATAAAACTGGCTGCCAATCGATCCTGGAAAAAATTCCTACGGAGACTCCAACTGCGTGGTTCAAAGAGGGCAAAAACTTTCTTCTGAGGATAACTTTCCTTTACACTCTGCAGTACCTGTTTGATGGAGGTGGGGTGGTGGGCAAAATCTTCAAGAAAAATGGTATTGCCGATTTGATTGATTTTATTCAACCGACGTTCCACTCCCGCAAAGGTTTTTACTGCCTCTTTAATGGTCTTTTCAGCGATTCCCAGGTGAAACCCCAGCACAATCCCCGAGGCAAGGTTCCAGATATTGTACCTCCCGGCTAGCGATGTGGTAAAGGCAGCCTCTTTGGACTTATTTCGCAGAGTAAAGGTATACTGATTATGATGATCTGTATTGTTTCGTTTTATGTTTTTGATAAGGTAATCGGGATTGTTCTCGGTGCCGTAAGTAACTACGGGGGTAAACGCTTTTTCCACAGCCCTGGCATTCATTGGAAAATCGCTGTTCATAATGATCAAGCCTTTTGACGGCACCTGGTTCACCAGATTTTGAAAGGCTTTTAAATAAATACTCTCGGAGGGGAAAAAATCCAGGTGGTCGTATTCCAGGGATGAAAGGATTAAATAGAGCGGATGGTATTTTAAAAATTTTGAGGAGCGGTCAAAGAAAGAGGTCTCATATTCATCGCCTTCAGTAACAAAATAGTCCCCTTCACCGATGGAATAGTTGCAGTCGAAATTGAGTGGTTTTCCGCCGATAAAGAAACCGGGTTCCAGCCCGGCATGGTCCAGTAGATAGGCGATAAAAGAGGCAATGGTGGTTTTGCCGTGGGTTCCTGCCACCACAATGGATTTTTTCCCCTTTATAAAAAATTTATAGAGGGCTTCTGCCATGGAATAATATTCGATATCGTTGTTTAAAATATATTCGGCTTCAGGATTACCCCTGGATATGATATTGCCGATAACAGAGAAATCGACATCTTTGGGGATGTTTTCGACGTTATAGGGATTAAAGAGTTTCACTTTCATGTTTTCCAGGATTTTATCAACGGGTGGATAAAAATGGATGTCCGACCCGGAGACCTCGTCGCCTTTCTGTTTGAATAAACCGGCCAGCGAACTCATGCCGGTTCCTGCGATACCGCTTAAAAAGACCTTCATTATTTTTCTCCGTTTTCTCTTTTTGGACACCTGGCTATTTCATATTATCACATTTCATACTAAAATAAAAAAACAATAATGTCAACTTCTTGGCACAGAAATACCATGTGTGCGTTATTATTAATTTCTTTTCCGTGTGAATTAGAGCTTTTTCAAATATTTTTTATTGATCTATTGACAATGAACTTCAATTCTTTTATCTTTATAATTTCAATGTGATGAAAAAAAAAAATTTCTTATGGTGTTAAAAAGGAGGATGCGGAATGAAGCAAATATGCAAAGCCCTTGTTTTTTTATGGGTATTTTTACTTTTGATGGCCTCTGCTATTGAAGGCAGGAATGGATGGGGGATCGGCGTGATTATTGGTGAACCCACAGGTATCAGCCTGAAGATCTGGAATAGCCGTACCACAGCCATTGATGCCGCTGCAGCCTGGTCCTTTAAAGATGAAGGGAAACTACATCTGCATATGGATTACCTTTTTCATAATTTCAAGTTGTTCAAGGCCAGGCACGGGAAGTTGCCTCTTTATTTTGGTATTGGCGGCAGGATAAAATTTGAGGATGAGATACGAGTGGGGGTGCGTCTTCCTGTAGGGATATGTTACATATTGAAAGATACCCCAATTGACATTTTCTTTGAAATTGTTCCATTACTGGATTTAGTACCGGAAACTGATTTTAATTTTAATGCTTCCATTGGCCTACGGTATTTCTTTTAGATAGTCCGTTATCTGTTGGAGATATAACGGCGATTGAAGACCCAGGCTGCGGCTATGAACATATCTCCTGAAATGCCAATGCGCGTGGGGTGGCATTCTGCCCTGGCACCTTAATTTTTATTATTAATATCTTTTTCTGCATGAATATGTGCTTTTTCATTTGTTTTTCATTAATCTATTGACAATGAACAATAGTTTCTTTAGAATCTCAATTTGATAAAAAAATGAATTTCCTATGGTGTTAACTATGAAACGAGTTACCGATCATTTAAAATTATTTCTTTATCTTTTGCTGATGGCGGGCATCTGTTGGATTCCCATTGCCACCGCTGGCTGTTCAAAAGATAGTGGAGAACAACAACTATCTACACCTGAAACCCAAAAACTGGAGCCGTTTGCAAAAATAAAAGAAACCGTCACCGGGTTAATGGAAAAAGAGGAAATCCCGGGTCTTTCAATGACCATTATAAAGGATGGAAAGTTATGGTGGTCCGAGGGGCTTGGGGTGAAAAGCAAGGAAAGCGGTAAACCTGTCACAACAGATACTGTATTTGAAGCGTGCTCTTTAAGCAAACCCGTGTTTGCTTATGCGGTGTTAAAACTGGTAGAAGAAGGAAAACTGGACCTGGACACGCCGTTGGTCAACTATGTGCCGGAGACGTCTTATATAGAAAAGGAATTTCTCAAAGGAAAAATCAAAGATCAACGCTTTAATAAAATCACGGCCCGTCATGTGTTGACTCATACCACTGGTTTTCCCAATTGGAGAAACCAAAAAACCATAAACATCCAATTTGAACCTGGGGAAAAGTTTTCCTACTCCGGTGAAGGGTTTGTGTATTTGCAGAAGGTAGTGGAAAAGATAACCGGTAAACCGTTAAACGACTTAATGATAGAGTATGTGTTCCAACCGCTGGGCATGACTCACAGCAGTTATATATGGCAGGAGCGGTATGAAACACTGGCGGCATCGGCCCATTCCGGTTTTGGTTTTGCCAAATCCTTACAAAAGAGAAAGAAGGCGAATGGTGCGGCCTCCCTCTATACCACGGCGCCGGATTTTGCCAGGTTTGTATGTGCTCTTTTAACCGGCAGCGGAATAAGCGAAGAAACGCATCGTCGAATGCTGCGTCCTGCTGTAACCGCCCACTACGATAAAGAAGGCCGAATCGCCTGGGGGCTGGGTGTGGCTTTGCAGCGCTTAAAAAAGGAAGATGAACACGCGGTTTCCCTATGGCACTGGGGCGATAATGAGGATTTTAAGTGTTTCTTTGTGGGTTTACTGGAGGAGAAAACCGGCCTGGTCTATTTTACCAACAGCTTTTTCGGCTTAAATATCGTTAAAGAAATGGTTATGCAAACCATCGGCGGCCAGCACCCGGTACTTTCCACTGACCTTTTTAAGGACTACAACGGTGAACGGGGGCAGTTTATCAAAACGATAAAAACAAAGGATGCAAAGGAGTCAACTGCGTTTTTTGAGAAAATGGTAGAGAAACAACCGTTCTTGAAAAAACGGGTTGTTGTGCCTCATATTTTGGGGTTTTTTCTTGAAGCTGCCCGCTGGCTGGAAAAAAACAAAAAATCAGACCATGCCGTCCAATTATTAACCTATATAAAAGAGCAATACCCCATGGAAAAGTACCGCGATTACTCCGCGGCGGTGAAGAAACTAAAAATAATAGAACAAAAGCTAAAAGAGTTTCAGAAGTAAAGATTAAGTCAGCCGTAATACAGGAAATAAATGGACATGCAGAAAGCGTCGGTTTTCTTTTCTAAACGTAACATTAATTTTCTCGCATTAATTCTGCAATCCTCTCCGCCATTTGTACTAAAATTTCATCTTGCTCGTTTTCTGTTAACCTTGATAATGGTTTTTGAGGGTCGTTAATTGTTTGAAATTCTGAAAGTTTTTTATCCATGGTAAAGAGACAGGGTTTTAGAATTAAGGCGAGTATGGAAGCACCATCGTTCTCCGCTGCCTTCAATAAGGGAGGAAGTTCATTTTCACTGATAAAATCCGAAGCAAGAAAATCATCGCTTACCAGTAATAGTGCTACTTTAACTGCTTCTAATCCCTTTTTTATCTCTTCGCGCCATTTCATCCCGGGTGTTATCCGGGTATCGTCCCATAAATTGACTGGAATGCCGAGTCTTTCCAATACTTTTAAACGAATCTGTACTCTTTTTAGCCATTCTTTGTCTTTGTGGGCATAACTTACGAATACTTTATCCCGTTTGATTTCTTCAGGTTGATAATTAATTATCCTTGACATTTTTTCTCTTTTACCGGTAAATAGCTTCTCTTCATTTATAACTTCATCGATTAAGCCGCGGATGTTTACTTTTCTATAACTGTTCTCGCAATCTATTTCGTAAATAGTGTTATCGATTCGACGCTTTAATTTCTTATACTCAAAGAAATAGGGTTGATCACCTATTTTGCATCTATCACAATTGCAGGGTATCATTTTTTCCACTTTTATTTTTTCGTATTGAGCGTTTATCCTGTCAAACTCTTCGGTGATTATGGTCATAAAGTCGCGCTTGTTTTTGCCTGATATTCTTATGTTGATTTTGCGCGCATCATAGGATTCAATTATTTCAGCAGCGGTTTTTTCACGTTCAAGAACCACTCCCCGTTTCCACACATGGTAGTGGTTGCTGATGTAACGGTGCATCCGGACAATGAATAACGACATTATTCCCTTTGGCATAAATAAATCATATTTATAATGCAAAAAAAGATTATTGGTCTCGTCCCAGGGATACTCGGGCTGGATTTGCTGAAGACGTTCAGGGGCAATGTATTCGCCTGAACCATCTATTTCATAGGTAAGGAAAAACTTCTGCATCAGTCTCAGCAGCTCGTCGCGGATAAACATATATTCATCTTCTTTCCAGATTACGTTTGCATCTTTCCTGTCAAACCTGCCGTTTTTTTGGCTTAACAGGTCGTGGTCAAGAATTTTGTAAACGGCATTGGTTGCCCAGTTTGGTTTTAAAAAGATTGTTTTTTTCAGGAGCTCATCGTCCTGGAAGTGTAGAAAAACACCGATATCGTGAAAATATTGGCTCAGCACCAGGGCATCTTTCGGTTTTGTAATGCCGTTTTCTTTACAGATAGTCATATAATCCTGCAATGTAATCGTATTGCGTTTGTCTTTTTCCAATACTTCGCGTATGACCGTCCATTTTGCAGGGACAGGACTCCCGATATGGGGCAGTTCGGAAATATAATATTTTACAGCTCTTTTCAGCTTATCGAGGCGGGTTTTATCTTTCTCTGCAAAATCAACATCGATCACTTCGGAGATATTGGTAAATCGTTTTTGCATTGCTGAAATATCGATATTGCGTTTACGTTGATATTTTTCGTTTAGTACGATGAGTAAAGGACTTTCTCCACCAAACATTTCAACAATATGAAGCCAGTAATTAAAGTCGGTATCCTCGTTGCGGCTGTCGGCAACAAGGGAATAGAGCGAACGTTTTGAAAGGAAAAAGCGGTGGGTGGCTTTGTAGATTTCCTGCCCCCCGAAATCCCAGAGGTTTACGCGGAACTTCCTGTTTTCCAGTCTCTCAGGATATTTAAATTCAGGGAAGTCTTCTTTCCGAAGCGGGAAATAATATTGCCTTACATCGATGCCTTTGGTTGTCTCTTCCACTTTGGGCAAATGACAATCGGTATTTTCCATTTTCCAGGCCATAGACGTTTTCCCTGCTCCGGGCTCCCCAACAATCAGCATTTTTGCTTCAAACAAATAATCCTCTTCCTGCTCTTTCAATTGATCAAAATAATTCCTGATGGCCGCTTTACCCTGCCCTACAATTTCAATAGGCGGACTTTGAAGAGGGTTCCCTTTTAGTGTCAGGTCGGAATATCCCTCCCATCTTATTTCCATATTTAAATCAACTATTTCAGCAGGCAGTTGGCTGATTTTATTTTCATCTAAATCCAACCGCGTTAAATTCGATAAATCCTTGAGAACGGATATATCGCTAATTTGATTCGATCTTAAATATAATTCCGTTAAATTCGATAAATCTTTGAGAACGGATATATCGCTGATTTGATTTTCACTTAAAACTAATTGCGTCAAATTCGATAAACCTTTGAGAACGGATATATCGCTGATTTGATTTTCACTTAAAACTAATTGCGTCAAATTCGATAAACCTTTGAGAACGGATATATCGCTGATTTGATTTTCACTTAAAATTAATTGCGTTAAATTCGATAAATCTTTGAGAACGGATATATCGATGATTTGATTATTCCATAAATTTAGTTGCGTTAAATTCGATAAATCTTTGAGAACGGATATATCGATGATTGGATTATTTCTTAAATTTAATTCCGTTAAATTCGATAATTCTTTGAGAACGGATATATCGATGATTGGATTATTTCTTAAATTTAATTCCGTTAAATTCGATAATTCTTTGAGAACGGATATATCGATGATTTGATTCGAGTTTAAATATAATTCCGTTAAATTCGATAAATCCTTGAGAACGGATATATCTCTGATTTGATTCGAACTCAAATATAATATCGTTAAATTCGATAAATCTTTGAGAACGGATATATCAATGATTTGATTAGAACCTAAATATAATTCCGTTAAATTCGATAAATCTTTGAGAACGGATATATTGTTGATTTGATTAAAACTTAAATCTAATTTCTTTAAACTCCGTAACTCTTTTATAGGGGAAAGGTCAACAATGTTATTGTCCCATAAGATCAGGGCAGTTAAATGGGATAATTTTATAATTTCATGTGGTATTCTTGATAATTTTTTTCCCCCCAAATTCAATCCAACAACTCGATTCTCTTCATCGACGACATAACCTTTTTGGAAGTATCCTCCTTTATCAAACTTAACTTTTTCTAAACGTTCGCCAATTTCCTTTTCCAATTGTTTTATAATTTCTAAATCGTTTGCCATTGTACTTTCCTTACTTCTATTTTTATGTTTTCATGATTGTATTTTAACGGAAAACCGAAAATTTCTCAAGAGAGGAAAGGAAATATTTCCGATTTGAAAAGATAAATATGCCCACAGAATACTACTCTGCGGAGTGACTCCGCTACGAAGCACGAGTGCTACTCTGCGAAGTAGCTCCGCTACGTAGCATGAGCACACAGAAAACACAGAAGTATTATTTTCATAAGTCTCCTGGCACACTTCCGGACTGCCCACTAACCACCCTGACTTTTTCATTATAAACTTCCTTAGTTTATTTATTTTGATATTTTTAACTGTTTAATTGTTAAATAGTCATTCCGAATTTGGATAATCGTTCCGGTACTTGCGCAACTGTTTAGAAAATTTTTTAACCACTCTGATAATTTCAAAACCATTCAGAAATTTGTGCAAAGGCTCAGAAACGATTAACATCCATTCCGAAATTTTTTTAACCGTTCTGAAAAGAAAAATATCCGTTCCGAAAATTTTTTAAGCATTGCGAAAAGAAAAATATCGGTTCCACAAATTTTTTAACCGTTCCGAAAGAACAAATATCCACTGCGAAATATGAACAGCCATTCCGAAAACTAAAAAGATAAAAATTGCCCTGTCCCATATTACTCCACCCGGAGAGTTATGAAAATATTCTTTTTGTGTTTCTCATGCTTCGTAGCGGAGCCACTTCGCAGAGAAGTATCCTGTGTGTTCGTATAAACGTGGGCTCCTATTTCCAGGGTAGGTTAGATTTTTTTGTTAACTTAAAAGCATCAGTAGATTTTCCTGTGTAAAACTCAATAAATCATCCTGGAATTCCAGGAAAGGCAGTACATCATTTTCCAGGGCTTTCCATTTAAGGGAACGAATTCTTTGATTCATTATCCCAGGCCAGTTGTCCGGGGTAACTTTGACATAACCTTTCTGAGTCTGTTGAAGAACATTATTTAATAACTCAAAATTTGGTAACAAATCTTTGTGCTTTGTCCGATACCAAAAAAGATCGTAGACATCCCGACCCTTTGTATATACACGCACGAGAAGCGCATGACATTTACCGGCAAATAATGAAGCAAGATCATAATGCTGAAGTACTACCGGCAGATGAAGGTCTACAATGGTTCGTTTACCCACCCAACCTTTAGGGGGATTTAAATCAATATCAAGATGAATGTTCAACTTTTGTTCTTTTCGGTGAGTGAGACCGGCTCCATAAAGAAGACCCACAAACCCAATCACAGTTTTTTGAATACCATATCTTTCCTTTATCTCGATGGTACATGAATAACCGCTTTTTTCCAGTTGATTAGCCATCGTTTTCATAAAGATCGGTAAATCCGAAGCATTCCAATTTTCTGCTGCTGAAAAATCCAGGTCTTCGGAATACCGCCTGATCCGGTATAAAAAACGCAGTGCTGTTCCTCCTACAAAATAGAGAGAAGAACTCATCCCTGTTTTTTGCATTAAAAAAAGAATATAATTTTGAACGTATTCTCTCAACGTGTGCAATTTTTCGCCTTTGGCTTCTTGAGTCATCTGCAGGGCAATGTCTTTCACTATTCCTCTCCTCTCAGCCTTTAATATACTGATAGGTCAACTCAACTGCTTCCCGGAATTTTTTTCTTTTTGTTTCCTGGGAAAAACTTTCAAGCTTTTCAAGATTAAGACTATCAAGGTTTTGAAGGCGTAATTCTTTCAACCATTCAATTGAAAAACGGTTGCTTTGCAAGAACAAGTAAATTTTGTCAACTAACGCTTTTTCAGGGCAAGCAATATTTATCTTATAACCGTTAAACTTCTCTTGCCTATATCCTTTAAAAAAAGAGGGTTGTACATGATAATAGATAAATAGAGAATTCTGCGCTGTAAATCGTACCCCCCGGTCCGTGGTTACGGACGTGGGGTTGGGTACATATTCCGGGATCATTTCATAATATTGAAGTGCCCAATCCAGAGAAAGATATGAGGGATGAACCACGCTGTTGGCCATAACAGCAATAGGAACTTCTCTTGTGCGCCAGGGTTTTTCGATTAAATACTATCCCCTGCGAAGTTGTGAAAGTTTCCCTGCCCTTGTCCAGCGACAAAGCTGTACTTGCTTATGAGCAGGAGGGTCTGGAAAGATCGCCAGCATTGAAGAATGAAACAGCGGCCGTTGTGCAAATTCTTTCAAAAAAAAATCCCAATTCATGGTAATAACTTAACACATTTATTAAGTTATTGCAATACACAATTTGAAATTCGAGGGGCGATGCGTAGAAATCTAGAAATTTTGAACAGCAGGAAAACCAGGGACGGAATTTTGAAATTTACAGATTTTCACTCTCTTCTTTTGACAACCCTCTATATTTTAATATTTTTTCTACCACCTCTCCATCTTTCTTCATAGCTATTGCCATCTCAATTTCTCCTTCCTTTTTTCCTTACATTGGAAGATGCATTAAAAGAAATGATGTTGGCATATCTCGAACTAAAAAAAGAAATTCCCTGCAAAGGACGTTATCGCAATGGGTCAAACAGGTACTCCAAACCATTTACCTTGATCTCGTAAACCAATTGAAGCATTTTACCCAACTCCCCTTTTGGAAACCCCTTTTTTGCAAACCAGGCCACGTAAGGTTCAGGAAGATCGATCAAGAGGCGGTTGGCATATTTCCCAAAGGGCATACGGGCTTTGTCAAGTTTAAGTAAATACTCACGATTTTGTAAAAGTTTTTCATCTTCCTTTTTATTCATTTCCTTTTTACCCTCCCAGTACTTGATGAAGACATTGGTTTACCCCCATAGACATATCTCTGATCAATAATCAGGGATAAAAAGATTCAACCGTTCATCGGGATAATGTCTGGAATTCTTTGTAATCAGGCGCTGATTATATTTTATTGCCGTGGCTGCGATGACACAATCATAGAGCTTCAATTGAAAGCCTTTAGCCCTGGTTTTTACATCATGGGCCAACCGGACTATTCCCTTATCCACCACCAGTTCCTCCAGGCGATTCAAGAGGGCAAATGTCTTTTCTTTTTCCTCATCCCGCATTCCAAACAATATCTCACCTGTGGTTATAACACTGCAATAATTCACTTCATCCTGAAACCTCAAAAGTAACTCTTCGGCCCCTTCATTGCCTCTCAGATGATCGATTAATACATCGGTATCAAATAAAGCCATTAGAATCGTCTTCCTTCTCTCATTTTCCGGATGTAGTTATCCACACCTTCTCCCAGTTCAGGATGTTCGGCGTCTTTCCAGGCGCCAAAACTAGTCTTCACGCCATCTCTATAATTTAACACGCGAATATAGTTTTTAATAGCTTCCATTACAAAATTGGTAAAATTTAGATTTTTTTTAATCATTAAAGGTCGCATCTGTTCCAGTATGTCAGCAGGAAAACGTATGGTCTTCATTGTACGCTCCATATTAGTACCTCCTTTATTTCCAACCTCAATATAATATAAAAAAATGATTTTGTCAATACAATTTTTATTTTTTGTATTACCTCTTATTCTTCATGTTCTTCGCAGTCTTCGTGGTTTAACCTTTTTAGTATAAAAATCCGAAAAGCCAGAGTGGAATTTTATTTTCTATTCCTCACCTCGATCGGAATGCATTCCTATCAAAAACCCATTTGGTTCGGATTGCAATACGATTAAAAAAAAAGATGTACAATAAAAAATGTCAGGCAAAAAAGCTAGGAACCCGCGGTGCTAGAATCTATCAAGAAAGCCGGGGAACAGGCACGCCAGTTCGCCAGTTCCCTATACTCCTTCCTCCGTATGTCTCTTTCGTTTAAAAAAATCGATCATTCGATTGATTATATCTTTGGTTGCTTTGCCCATCTCTTCAACCATTTTCCCGGAAAAATCTTTACTCTTTTTCAAGGTATTCAACACTATTTTCAAAACCGTTTGAGATGGCGTTACAATCACACTGCCCAACTGCTTTCCTGCCTCCCGGATGGCTGAGGTTTTAATGTATTTTTTTAATTCTCTTTCATCCCGGTACTTTTCCATGATTTCAAATTGGCTGAAAAGGCTGCAGTATTTTCGTGTGATAATCCCGGTTCGCAGGGTTAAAAGCGCATTGGTGGCACCACTAAAAATGGAATTGGAAACGATGGAGATAACAGGGACTAAATTGAGAAACCCAACACTGCCAAAACTCCTGGTAACGGGTTCGATTATCTCGGCAAAATCCAGCTCCTCAATAGCCCTGGCTGCAAAAGAGGTCACGGCCACATTGGCATAAAGTTTGATCATCTCTCTTAAAGCGGGTCTTTGATTGTAAATTTTTGCGATTCGCCATATCATTTTGATCTGGCCTAATAATACCACGAAACTATCCAGAGAACCGGATTGTGAGATGGCTGTACTGACAAAAATCGCCTGCGCAGTGGTTTTGATCTCTTGATTGGCTTGTTTATCCAATTGATTTTCGGCTTTTTTTATTTTATCCTCCAATGCGGCTAAATCAATATCTGGTTCTTTTGGGTCTATATCCATATCACGCAAATGTGATGAAAGATTCTTATTTTTTTGTAACCGGCTCCTGATTTTGAAAATGAATTCTCTATATTCTTTTGAATCTCTCCCATCCGGATCAGGCATCTTCAGGGGTTTGGGAAGATGCACAAATTGATAAACTGAAATGATAATCAACAACGCATAGATGACGATTAAAAAATATTTGACAATCTCTCCCAAAATGGGGTGAATCGAATGGGCCAGGTTGATAATCTGAACGGTTTGATTAATCACAAAAATGATAAACAAAAAAATTATTCCTGCACTCACGATTAACAAAACCTGTCTAAATCTTTTTGTCATATTAACTCCTTTGCCGGGGAAAAAGAGCCCACGTTAATGACGAATACACAGAATGCTACTCTGCGGAGTGGCTCCGCTACGTAGCACGAGAGACACAGAAAAAATAGAGGAGGATTATACCAAAAAAACTTTTGTGCCCTTCGATAAGTTCGGATGATGAGTGCCATTTTTATTTTCATTTTTTTTCCGTGTATTCTGTGTGTTCGGATGATGTGGGCCTTTTTTAATCAATTTCATAAATGGGCAGCTCCCACTCTTCGGTTTCTTCGTTATCCTTGAGGTGATACAATTTTCCATTCTTAATGGTATAAGAGATAATAACCGTGCTCTCTTCAAAAGGCGCAACAGGGATAAAAACTGTCTTTAATAATTTGCCGCTGACATCCATTATAACGAATTCATTTTTGCCATCCTTTTCTTTATAGGTCATCACGTAAATGTTATTATCCGTCACATGGAACATCCGAATGGGCGGGAAATAGTCCGGGAACGTCATCCGGTCCTTAATATTGCGGTAATAATCCCTTGTTTCCGGATGGTTCTTAAAGTAGTTGATAAACCGCTGTTTATGCTCTTTGGTAAAGGGGATCCGTTCACAGGGACAGCGGAGGCCGGTGACCTTTTTCCCAGTATTGTCAAACACATAAATCACCCCATCCACACCGTCCAGGAATACTTTATTGTCCACAATATAAAAGAACGGCGGCCGCTCCTCGATGAAATTGATTTTCCGGTTCTTATCGATCATATATTCCCGCTGGTATAGCTGCTTTACCTTCTCAAATTTCGAATTAAAAAGGTAGATGGATTCATAACGGATTTTCTCTTCCCGGGAATAATGGTAGCCCACAAACTGATCCTTACCCAGGGGTTTAAACCTTCCAAAGATATGCCTTATATGAATCTCTTTAATAAACTCCCCATCCAGTGTAAAATAGGAGACCTTATTGGGAGAGTTGATAAAAATATAATCCGGCTGCACATAGGGCAGAATAAAACCTTTAAAGTCCTTTGGCCCTTCTCCCCTTTTCCCAAAGGTCTTTTTCAATTTAAAATCTTCTAATGAAAAAATTTTAACATTAAAGCCATCGGAGATATAGATATGGGAATCACTGGCTTCAATTGAATCGGGTTTCAACAGCCCCTGCAGTGGAACCACTTTCAAATCAGCGGCAAAACACATGCTTTCCAAAACCAGGAAAACGATTGATATTCTGATCTTCTTCATACGATTGACTCCTTATAACCGGGCAAGAAACTGGTAGATCAGTTGAAAATACTCTTTAACATTCACCACCATGATGTCGTTATGGTCGCCCTGTTCAAATATCTTGATTTGTCTGGGTTCCGAAGCCCATTCATACAACTGCTGACCACTGGAGTAATGGATCAGGCTGTCATGCCGCGCATGGAGGATCAACGTGGAACCGGTATAACCGCCCAATTTCTCCTGGTGGTTAAACCTCTTTTCCGCTTCCTTTTGCAGTGTTTCCAATGTGGTACCCATTTCTGCCGGGTGCACCCGCAGCAGCAAACGTTCAAGGGCATTGGCAATGCCGCTTTCAATGATCAAACCGGCAATATTGGGAAAAAGGGAGACCCCATGAAGGGCAAAAAGGGAGCCGATGGAGCGGCCGAATAAAACTGTTTTTTCAAGGGGCTGATCAATGGCTTTAATCACTTTTTCAACATCCTTCAACATGGCTCCCAGGGCAACACTGCCGGTGGACATGCCGTAACCGCGGTATTCGGCCAGAAAACAGTTGTATCCCAATTGGTCGAACACGGGAATGTAGAGATCCATGTAATCGGTCACCACTTCACCGTTGCCGTGAAAGAAGACAATGGTTTTACCTTCCGGGTATTTTTGAAAATAGTAACAGGCTAATGCTGCCTCTTCACAATCGACCCAGAAGGGGGTATCAAATTCCACCCTCCGTGGGAAAAAATATCGCTCAGCTATTAATGGATGGTCAAAAATCGATCGATTCATAATTGTATAAATAACATAAACAAGGGAGAATAACAAGACCAGGAAGCTTAAAGATTTGTCATTGAGTGCTTTTAAGGACTCGTCAGGGTGGCTTTTAAGGATTGTCATTGAGTGCTTTAAGGCTTGTCATTGTGATTTTTAAGTACTTGTCATTGAGAGCTTTTAAGGACTTGTCATTTGCTCACTTCGTTCGCGTCAGTGAGGGCTTTAAACGTTTTCCATTTTTCTAATTTCCCATTGTCAAGCTCTAAAAAGCCTCCTTGACGTGAGCGGAGCGAATCAATGACGCCGAAGGCAAATGACAAGTTCTAAAAAGCCTCCTTGACGTGGGCGGAGCGACCCAATGACGCCGAAGGCAAATGACAAGATCTAAAAAGAACAAATTACGGGACAGGCGAAAAAATCCCAGTGTTTTCTGTGTATTCTGTGGGCTCTATTTTCATGAAGCCAAAAATGTCCTATTTATAGGACAATTTAGGGAAAAGAAAACGGAATTGAATTTGCTACAATTTATAAGGAGTAAAATATGAAAAAAATCTTATTTTTATGCCTCTTTTCATTTTTTTTAATTATAAATCTCTGCGCATCAGGGGAGCAATTAGAAACGCAATCGCCCGGGGAGCAACTGGAAAACAAACTCCGGGGAATGCTTTTGATTTTTCTTAATGAAGCTTCCGCAACGGACAAATATATCCCCTGCCCCAGCACATTACCGGCTGTGAACCTGCCGGAAATGAAGGAATATTTTATTAAAACCAAAAAGATTCAATCAGCGCTGGAAAGGGCCGGGATAAAAGAACCTGTTACAATCGTACTCTACAGGATGCCTGAACAACGGTTGGTTGGAGAGAATTTGGTATACAACTATCAAAAAAAACCGTTAGTGGACCTGGGAACCTACACACCGATTGTCGATAGTAGCACTCAAGAGAAAGCGGTTATATGGTCTTTGCCAGAACTCAAATCCATTAAGATTCCCCGCGACACGCTGCGGATGCTTATATTAGAGAGAGTTACAGAGAACGAACCTTTGCTTAAGAGCGAAGAAGGAATACTGGCCTTTAAGAATGCATCAAAGGAAATCAAAGCCGAGATAGAAATCACCTTTCAATTCCCTTTCGATTATGAGAAATACGAATACGGCCAATTGGATCAATACCTTATAAAAAGAGATAATCAAAAAGCCGAAAAATATTGTGACAAACTGAGAGGAAGAGTGCAGCATGAATGCTATCACATCCTGGCAGATGCATTATTCCGCCAGGACATAAAAAAAATGATAACCAGAGGGACGCATGAAGCAGTTGAAAACCATTGTCAAATGCAAGAGGGGGAACTTCAAAAACAATGTTACCAAATTGCCGCAGATACTTCTTTTTATAGGAAAGAATTTGAAAAGGCCATCCAATATTATGAGAAGAGTGGTTTCAAAGAAAGCTATAATAGGATCGGGGAGATATATTTTATCCTGGGGGATTATAAAAAGGCTGTGGCATATTTTGAAAAGGGGGACCATTCTGCTAAACGAGCAAAAGCCTATGGAGCACTGGCAGATTTGTATAATGAGCAGGGTGAAAAGACTTTGGCAAAGAAGTATTATAAAAAGGCAGTATTGGAGTATGAATGGATGATAAAAGCCTATGATTACCGATGGAACGATGCGGACAATACTGACAGGCTGCGATGCCGTAATATATTGGACGCCTTTGAAAAAAATGCTGAAGAGGTCGCCCATCAACAAAAAATAGAAAAAATCCTGGAAAAAACCGCTGCCTATTGCCACCGACTTGAGACGGAATTGATTCATTTTTTCTGTAAAGAAGTCATTTCGGAGAATTCATATAATCGATACGGAAAAATTAAAAAATCATTTGTTTATGAGTACCAGTTAATCAAAGAAGAGGATAAAACGATTGAGAGAAGAATCCAATTGAAATTAAATGGAGCACGAACCCGTAAAAAAGAAGTCCCATTGGGAACGTCTATATACCAGTATAAATATCTTATATATGGGCCTATTGCATTTTTCAAAAAAATCCAACAACGACATTTTGATTACAAGATAATCAAAGAAGAGATGTTTAACAATCAAAGGGCAGTTGTTATCGAAGCGATTCCTCTACGAATGGGATTATCAACCAAAACCCTGTGTGGAAAAATCTGGCTGGATGCGGATGATGAAAAATTTGCTGTGTTAAAAATAGAATGGCATCCGAAATTTTTAATAGAAAATTTTGAGGGATCATTGGAAAAGGCCATAAGACAAAATTTCGCCCTTAAAATCGATTATTATTCGGAATTCGGTATTGAAAAAAATGGCATTCGATTCCCCAGCAAGTATTTGATAAAAGAATACCATATCAATGAAAACGGCAAGGAAAAATGCAAGGCAAGCATGGATGTCGTCTTTAAAGATTACCGGTTTTTCTCGGTAGGAACCGAGGTCACTTACCATTAACAACTCGCCCCTATCTTTTCGATCTTTTCACCCTAAATGTTTCGTGTCTCTTTACTGAAATCAATGGCGATTATCACAACATTTTTTATAGACTGAATTCGAAATTACTCTCCAAATGCAGAAAAGACATCATTAATGGCATTTACCTGGGTCATCCCACCTATAATATACATAGAGCTGATATAGCAGCACTATTCCTGGGATACTCAAATAGTAATGGTGCCGGTGCCTATTTTGATATTGACACCGCTTCGTATGAGAATGGAATGATCAGGATAGAACTTAGAGAACTGGAGCGCATTGAGCTTCATATTTCTAATATTAAATCAGGTTTCATGTTAGCAGGCAACAAATTCCATCCGCTGCCCATAGGCTCAACGCTTGATACCGGAACCGGTACTTTCAGTTGGATACCCGGGCCTGGATTTTATGGAAATTACAGGTTGGTTTTTATTAAGAAAGGACCGGAGGATGAATTAAGTAAAAAGGAAATCCATCTAAAGATTGTTCCAAGGTCTGGAACCGGAGGATAAAGAACTAAGTTTTTCTAATGACTATGCATAGGGAGAAAACCACATACGTGGGAATATGATTGCAAATGTCAGAAACATGTCGATTTTTTAAAAATTACAAAATACAAATCACAAATTACAAACAAATCACAAACCACAAATTACAAATTACAAACAAGACCTTATAAGCTAGAAGGAAAAAGAAAAGAAAAGCTCATATTCAACCTAAGTACAGCAACTGCAATAGAAGCTCGGTTAAGATGTTTGTAATTTTGATAATTGGAATTTGTAATTTGCTTGTAATTTGTATTTTGGGATTTGTAATTTAAAGCGTTTACACACATGGTCAGCCATAACGGAAATAAAAATATCGACAACATGTTGGTAGATAATTTTTGGTAAGTGCTTAAAAGAGGTCTACTCCTTTTGAAATTCAAGGGAAAATAGAATACTTGATACCTCTATACTTTCATCAAGATCAGGCAGCGGCTCCGATGTAGACCAATTCATGTCCTGAAAATATCAATGCCAGTTTTATCAACGTTGTTTTTTCTATATTTTTTTTGAAATTTCTGTCCAGGCTGTAGGTTTCTAACTGCTCTGCAGCTTCCGATTTTATTTGTTCCAGTTTTTTGGGATTAAAGTCCTTTGGTTTGATGTATTTGATTTCAAGGATGTAGGAATATTGAATATCCCTGTAGCCTACGAAAAAGGGGTCAAGTACGATATCAGCGTAGCCTTTATTTAATTCTTTTTCCGAATGGACAATATAGAGGTCACCCAATCCCAGGTAAACCACTAAAAATGCCTGGATGGATTTCTCGCCGGTTATTAAATCCCGCAGGGCCATTCGATCTTTCATTTCCCCGGTCAAATAGTTGAATAACGGTTTCCAGTTTCCATCGTAGGCCATTTCCGTCATCAATTCCGAATACTTGAAAAAGTCCAGGGAAAAAATCCCGGTCTCCTCGTATCCTTCTTTAATGTATTCAAAATAAAGTCTCTTTACAGTTTCATTGGGAATTTTAAATTTTGTTTTACCTCTCTCTTCTCCTGCCATCGTCAATAGTCCGAAGTAGAACAGCAGCGAAATGAAGTTATTTGTATGGGTCATTTTTTCTACGGAAAAACTCCTGGCCAGTTTAACAGGTATCTCACCCTTTTCCATGATCCGCTTCAATTGACTGAAGTTACCATTGGGGCGCTTTTGGTCTCCCCTGTCGATGACCATTAAATGTCTCAACTTCCCGTAATCGATGCGAACATTTTCATCCACCAGTTCTCCTGGGATTTCATATTCTTTAAAATACTCATCCAGGAAGTAGAGAACCATACCTGTATTAAAAACCATATCCTGGGTTTTTGTTGAAAAGGTATAACGGTTATACCATCGTTCCATGATTTCAAGTAGGAACCGGTCCGGATGTTTGATCCGGCCCTGTGTATGGTAGTATTCAATTATCTCTGTCACCTCATCCATTGTAAATCCCAGCATTTCATTGAATTTCAAATCAATGGTTATATTTTTACTAATGTTAAATCCGCTGGTCACATCATCTATTGTTATGGGAGATACGCCGGTGATAAACAGGCGTGAGATAGGGGCACCTGAGCCGCTGGTTCCCCCTTTCAACACATTAAAAAATGCCTTGAAAAACCCTTCCCCATGGGTTAGTTCCTTATATTTTAGAGCACCGGAGATGGTTAAAATGGTGTTGGCAAAGTTATCGTACTCATCGATTATAATAAACAGCTTCTCATTGCTCTTTTTACTCAGGTGGATGAGATGCCTTAAGATATCCGGGGCTGCTTTTTTTTGTTTCAGTTCTTCCAATGTTTCTTTATCATCAATATGTAAGTATTGCTTATATTCCGAAAGAAAAAGGTCACCTGCTTCCAGAACATGGCCAAAAAACGATTCTTCAACCGTATCGAAGTCCGGGGAAACGGTTGAAAAATTAAATTTTAGTATTAAATAGGAGTTTCTTTCTTTTGTTGGGTTTTGATGAATGGATGTTCCTTTAAAAAACCGGTCGAATTGATCTTCTTTGGATATGTTGTAGTAGGTATCCATCAGGGAGAGGAACAGGGATTTGCCGAACCGCCGGGGACGAATAAAAAATAGGTATTTCCCAGCTTTTTCGATTTCTCTGAGATACCCGGTCTTATCGACATAGTAGTAATCCTCTTCCCGGATGGCTTCAAAATCCGATATCCCATAAGGGATTCCCTTTATATTTATCTTTTTTTCACACATCGTTTCATCGCCTCAACATGCTATTATATAGCATTCCATTTGTTTTTTCAAAATAAATGAACAAAATGGATAAAAAAAGATGCCAGACTAGAATGTCCTTTCTACGCAATATAAAATTGATGCCTCAGGCAGTGGCGATTGTATAACAGAATCTAAAGTTGGCAATGCGGAGCCTAAAGATGGCACTGCAGCGTATAAAGATGGCATTGCAGTGCCTTAAGTTAATGCTGCATTGGGTAAAGATGGCATTGCAGTGCTGAAAGTTGATGTTGCAACGGGTAAAGATGGCATTGCAGCGCCGAAAGTTCATGTTGCAGCGGTTAAAGATGGCATTGCAGTGCCGAAAATTGATGCTGCAGCGGGTAAGGATGGTATTGCAGAACCTAAAGTTGGTGTGGAACCGGGTAAAGTTGACACGGAACCGCCTAAAGTTAAGGAATCGCTTCGCTCTATATTTCTTTTTAAGCATTTACGGGACAGGCGAAAAAATCCGTTCCGCATGTGCAGGCCCTCCCTCCCGCATCCCACTTAACTCATTTACGAATTTTAGCCACAGAGGCACAAAGGTATTTTTAATATTTTTACTTTCGTGCCTTCATGTCTTAGTGGCTAATTTCATGGCTCAAAAAATTCCATTTGACTTTTTTTCCCATTTTGCGTAAAATATTTTACCTTAAAAACTTTTACGGAAACCCGGAGATACGCGAGGCTCTTACTGGGACAAGAAGGGTTAAATGAAATCGATGTGGCGGCGGTAAATGATGATAGAAAATACATCTTGTTGGGAGAATGCAAATTGAACAAAGCCAAAGGAAACCCTAATCAATTGATGGTAAAATCGGCTGAATTGGAAAAGGAGTCTAAATCTTATAAAAAGATTTACTAACTATTTTATCCTGGTATGATCGATAAGATCATAGAGGCTCCGGATCGTTTTTTATTCAGTGGTTGAAAGAAATTTGATAAACGTAGGGGACAGTCCAGAAGAAGTTCGTTATCGCTTCAGCAGTCGCATCGATATTGTGACTTTCCCTTACGGTTTCACATTTCGTTCAAGGTCCGGAATTATTACGCGTGCTTATTTTCTCTCTTACAAAACGAAGGAAATTTCTCAACCCCTTTTCAGGCTCTTCATCTAAATTACTCTCAACAGCATGCTCTTCATTCCCATTATGAAAATGCTTGGGAAATGTCGATAAAAATCTCCACTTTTTATGAGGAGCATTGTCATGACGGTAAATTAATCCATCGATATGTTTTCTCTCCCAATGGTAGCTAAATCGGTCCTCTAGTTTCAAAGAATACCACACTTCGATAAAACTACCGTCAATCAGAATGATTTTTAGTTCATTAATATCTTGTATGATGACATCTTTTACAATATCATGGAATTCTATCTCTGAAATTTCCTTTAATTGAGTTAAATCGACAATCACTTTATAGCTGTCAAAGCTTTTTCTAGCTCTTCTTTTTTAAATTCCAGGTGGTCAAGCTTTTGAAATTCCTGCCAGGAATCTTTTTCTTCGATTTCACCGTTTTTGTACTTTTCCTCAAATTCTTCAATTGATGAGACACCATATTTTGTTCTTATTTTGAAAATATCCGTCTTTAGTTCCCTGATTTTCTTTTCCAGGTAGAACCTGAGACTTTCGCGGATGATCTCATCCCTGGAAAGATTTAACTTTTTTGCGATGGTTTCAATATATGCTTCCGCTTGCATGAGGCGCCTCCTTTAGCCAGGTAAATGATACCATATTTTTATTATAATTGCATTCATTAAAAATATCAACAGTTAAAATATTTTCGTAACAGGTCAAGACTATTTTTGTTTTTTAAAAGTGTTTTTGTGGTTATTTCACCGTTGGGAAGTTCATAGTAGATGATTCCATTCTTTGAAAAAACGATTGGTATCCCTTTCTCTTTATTTTCCTTTAGTACTCTATTTATTGCTTCATTTCCGATTCTCTGTATTTCAAAAGCCTCCTGTTGGTCTCCTCCTCCTTAATGTTTTTAGAGCCCACAGAATATACAGAAAACTCAGAAAAAAAATTATCTTTCTGTGTCTCTCGTGCTTCGTAGCGGAGCCACTCCGCAGAGTAGCATTCCGTGTGGTCTGTGGGCCCTTCTTTTTTCATTTTATTCCATAAAAATTTTAGCATTAACTAATATCACACCAAATTTTTTGTTTTTCAGAAAAATAAAAATTCTAAAAAGCTCTCCACGCAACGAACTATCGCAACCCGCAACCCGCAACTTACCACTTACCTCTCCTGAGAAACACAACGATATACCTACATTTTGCGTGCCAGACTTTTCGGACAAAGAAGGGGACAGACGCCAAAAGAGCTCTAAATTTCAAAACTCCGACCCTGATTTTCCTGTTGTTCAAAAATTTCTACATTTCTACGCAATATAAAATTGATGCCTCAGGCAGTGGCGATTGTATAACAGAATCTAAAGTTGGCAATGTAGAGTCACAAGATGGCAATGTAACGCCTAAACTTGACACGGAACCGCCCAAAGTTGGCACAGAACCGCCTAAAGTTAAGGAATCGCTTCGCTCCATATACCTTATAGCTCTAAAAAGGTATTGCGCCTTCGGCGCGCCAACACTTTAGGCACTTTAGTCACTTCCTACTTTAGGCACTTTTATTACTTTCTGCCATTTTCCGGCAAGATCTTATTGAATAGTATCTACTCCTTTTGCAATTCAAGCCGAGGAAGTACCACCCGGTATTGCTGATCATCCTCTTTCTTTTTCCAAATAACGATGTATTCCGCATGGATGGATTTAATCCTGTACCCTTTATCAAAAAACGTTTGAAAGTTTTCCGAGGCACTGGTGGAAAACATCAATACCTCTCGGTCATCTTTATATACTATCCTGGGATCGCGCTGCGAAATATCCAACCTGTCCCCAGCCTGCAAAATTTTGACGGTTTCAATAACCGATTCATTGGTGAAATAATCCAGGTATACATCCCGGTACGTTAGTTGAAGCGACAACCGAGTAGGAGGCTCATAAGGGGTATTATCAATGAAGCGGTTCTGACGTTGAACCCAAATATTGTCAAATATATCAATGTTGGTATAAATATCCAGGTTCTCTTTGGCACGGGTAATGGCCACATAAATGACTCTTATCTTCTCATCGGTTACAATTTTAATATTGTCCAACAGGAGAAACACATGGTCAAACTCCTTGCCTTTTGCCTTGTGCATGGTGGATACAAATACCACATCCTTTTCCGGGAATACAAAATCCTCCAATCTGACTTCTTCCAGGTACTCGCGCCAGTTGACTTCCAGTAGGTTGTCATATTCTTTTTCAAAAGAATCGACCACCAATAATGCCAGAGCCAATTGTTTGGAGCGCGAGAATTTTTCCTTCATTTGTTCTTTTGCACGTTCCCACTGTTCTTTTTCAATGATTTTAGTGGTGTTTTCACAGGTGATTTGCTTGATAAAATAGGAAAACATCTTTAATTCCACCAGGGACTTCAGACTGAAATCGGAATAGGAGACGAGGAGTTTTGCTTTTACGCCCTGCTGCCTGAGCAAGGAGTAGACCTGCAAAGCCTCTTCATTGGTAGCGGTTAGCACAGCAGTGGTTCCTTTGGAGGAACTGTTTTGCTGTCGAATCACATCCCTGACCAGGGGGATAATGAGGTGATCAGACTTATATTTTGTGACATTAATGGTGCCGATTTCTCCGCCTCTGGCAGATACCAGGTCCTGGTCTGATTTTACCCGGTCCGACAGTTTCTTTATGAATAGATTGGAAAATTGTACCAGGTTATCCTTACTCCTGTAATTGGTATTAAGGGGATACAATGCTGCATGGAATGTATCTTTAAAGGTTTTCATGTATTGAACAGATGCCCCCCTGAATTCAAATATGTTCTGGTCATCGTCCCCCACTGCCAGTACCCGTATCTCTTTGGCAGCATCAATGATTGCCTGTATAAACGCGAACTCATCTTTGCTGATATCCTGGAACTCATCGATCACCAATACGCTTTTATTCTCCACTTTATTGGCAGCCCGGCCCGATTTTATCATCTCTGTGGCCCGGGGAATAATACCAGCGACTTGCTCCAAGTCACCTTTAATCTCCGCGATGGTAAAGGCAAAGGAATGAAAGGTATAAATGTCGATATAATGGGCCGCCTGTTTTATCAGTGCCCGCAGCCGCTCTTTCATCTCCAAAGCTGCGGAACGCGAATAGGTGAGCATCAGGAACTGTTCGGTTCTTACATCCTCCAGCGTGAGGAGAGAGGCAACTTTATGGATCAGGACCCGGGTCTTTCCACTGCCAGGACCGGCTGCCACCAGTATGGCTCTACTCTTATTATCATTGATGATCTTTAATTGTTCAGGCGAAAGCTCTTTGAAGATTTCTTTAAATCGTTTCTCTGTGATGGGTTTCTGAATATGGGTGACACGCCGGGGAAAATATTTTTTGATAAAGACCGGGTAGTCCTGGGTAAAATAATCCTCTACAAAGGTCATGGCTTCTTTATAGTTATGGGCCAGTTTTTTGGCGTATTCCCCTACGATATGAATCTGCTCGATTTTATGACGGTAAAAGGCCTCAAATTTTCTATAATCCTCACTGCTGTACTGTCGTTTGCCATCCATATCGCATCTGGTGACGGTATAGGGATTGTAAAACACAAAAAGACCCTTATCCAGCTTAATGGCTGAAATCTCATTGAGATAAAGCAAGGTTTTATCATAATCGGTGATGGAATAACCCTTTTTAAAGAGATGATTGGTTTCTACATATGTTCTCAGTTCATTGATGGAAAATTCCACCAGGATATCTCCGCTCTCATTCACACCATTTAATTCACCGGCATTGATATGGAGTTTATTAAGGATGCGTTGGGCCAGTTCCAGTCGATCCGAGATCGATTTTTTGACCTCAGAAAACTTTTTTTTAAATTCAATTTGATAGATCTGGTTCTGCCGATCGATTCGTTTTTTTGTTACCAGTTTCCGGGACTCCCAGAGAAACAGCAGGGTGCGCAGCGATTCGATGTCGCTTTCGATATTGGTATCCTGGAAATTGCTGTTGATTTCTTTGAGAGATATCTTTTTTACAGCGACCCTTTCATCACCTTTAATGGCCTCTAACAGTTTGGTTTCCAGGAGGGAAAATTTCTCAAAGATTCGTTTCGAATGGGTCTTGGTCCTGGAACCGGTATTGATATAAGCCGTGAGGTCTTTATCGCCGCCGATTATATTTAAGCCTTTTAATTCATTAATCAACCGTTTGGTCTCAGCCAGTTTAATCCCCAGCGAATCTGCGATGAAATCCACAGCGCTGTTTTTATAAGAAATGATATGCTTAATAATCCGGCTGGCATGCAGGCAGTCGGATTCATCAAATTTTTTATATTGTCGAATCATATTGGCCGCCTGTTCCATATTTTTTACCTTCAGGCCAGTGGCCAATACACGGGTTTGATTTTGTCCTCTCTTTATAAGGCCGCAATCCTCCAGGGCTGCCAGGGCGATTTTCACCCGCATCTCACAATTAAAGAGTTCTGTGTCCCATCCGGCAGCTCTTGCCAGTTCCAATGCAGAGCGTGAGAATTTTTCATATTTGATTTTCTTTATTCCCTGCCACACCTGGTAAATTTCTTTTTTGTTGATGCGGGTGGCATTTAAGAGATTAAAATGCCCCATCAGGTCATCGTCATCATAGAGGACATAGCAGGTGGCTTTTATATCCTGACTCCGTCCCGCCCTGCCAGCCTCTTGCATGTAATTTTCCAGGGAGTCGGCAATATTGTAATGAATCACCATGGAGATGTCATCTTTATCAATACCCATACCAAAAGCAGAGGTGGCCACAATGATGTTAATGGTGCCAGCCTTAAAATCGTTTTGTATTTTAATTTTGGTTTCGCTGGGCATCCTGCCGTTGTAAGCAGCAGCATTAAAACCGTTTTCTCTCAGCATTTCAGCCAGGTCTTCAGAGCGCCTGACCCGGGTGGTATAGACAATTTTGGGCTCGTTATCCTGTGATAAAAGGTTGAGAAGCAGTGAAAACTTCTCCTCCGGGCTGGCAGCGTATAAGACACCAAAGGTGAGGTTTTTACGTCTGAGCGTGGTTTTAAAGAGTTCCAGTTCAATCCCCAGTTTTTCTAAAAAATAGTTTTTTATATCTTTAATAACCGAAGGTTTGGCCGTGGCTGTAAAGCAGGATACAGGGATGGGTTGGGTGAGACCTTTCTCTTTTATTAACTGTTTCAAAAATTCGCCGATGTACTGGTAATCCACCCTGAAATCCTGGCCCCAGGAAGAGAAACAGTGGGCCTCATCAATAACAAAGCGATCGATCACCCGGTTTTTAATGATTCTCAATATGGTATTTGAACGCAGTGATTCAGGCGAAATATAAAGGATATGGGCACCACCGGATTCCACTTTTTTTATGGCCTCTGCCCGTTCCAATGGAGATAGTAATCCACTGATAGCCACTGCATCGGTGCGCTCATACCTCTCTTTTAATATATCTACCTGGTCTTTCATCAACGACTGCAGAGGGGATATCACCACAGTCAAACTTCGGCAGGCTTCCCCTTTCATCAGCGCGGGTAATTGGAAGGTTAAGGACTTACCGCCACCAGTGGGGAAAATAGCCAGGAAAGATTTATTGTTAAGAGCGGCATTCACTGCTTGCTCCTGCAGCGGTTTTTCCGCATCGCCTTCAAATTGCCGGAAATGATCAAAACCGAAGATGCGTTTTAACGCAGCATTGGCGTCCAATTTTGTCCTGCAGTACGTACAATTGACATGTTTGCATCGGTTGTAGCGTAATTGATGAAACACCTGCAAAATCTCAGGGTATTGATGCACCAGCCAGGGAGGAGAGACAGAGTCGAATCCGTCGGTGGTAAACAGGGCCAGCGCGTATGCCAGCTCCAGGGGCTTGTCCTTTATAAGCCCTTTAAAATCGCAATGGCTGCACAGTCTCTCTTTGAACCGGTCTTTAATCGAACCGATAACAATATCCTGGTTTGTATCCGTGTCCGTCTCTTTTATCCATGCGGTGCTTCCCGTTTCCTTTAACAATGTAAAGAATCCCATGAAGGGGGTGAGGTTTTTTAACAACCAGTAATATAACTGTTTGAGTGTGTTATCCATCTGGTGAAATTGCTGGATACAATCGGTTAATAAACGCATGGCCAGTATGGAATCGGAGACCGGGTTGTTGGGCTCTTCGGAGACCAGTTTATAATCTTTTACCAGTTTATGGTATGGATTTTGCGGGAACATCAGAGCAGAAAGGTAAAGGGTATCGATCCAATGTTTTCTAAAAAATCTTGGGGGCATACGGTTTTTTTTGAGTATTTTCAGGTCGTGCTCAATGATATTATGGCCGCAGATATAGCGGGCATCCTGTGAAAAATCCTCAAATTTTTTTACCGAAGAATCGTGAAAAAAAGCACCCTTATACCAGGCGCCGATATCTTTTATTTTTGATTGCTTTTCTCCCCTACTCGGCTTGACCGGCTCTGTTTCCAGGTCAAAAAAAAGTACCTTATTCATGCCCTAATTATATACTATTTGTTGAGTTTTTGTAACCTGAACAGACATTTCTAAATCCACCGACAATTTTTTTAAACCGCGAAGACACGCGAAGAAAATTCAGCTTCAGATAAATACGGATAAAAAACAGACGAATAAAATACTAGTAGAACGTTCTAAAAATAATGTACTAAAAATCCGAAATACGAATATCGAAATTCGAAACAAATTCAAATGACCAAAATATAAAATTCAAAACAAAGGCTTGTGAGTGCAATAGCTCATAAATAAGGATTTTGCAGATTTTTTGGACATTTGAACATTCGAATTTTGGACTTGTTTCGGATTTCGAATTTCGTGCTTCGAATTTGATTACTTATTGCTACTTTAATTAAAAAACGCTCTACTAGTCAATGATCCCATTCTTTTCTATTTCCAATATTGCATTAAAATGTGCTTTTGCAATCCTATCTCTCCCGGTTTTAGTCATTAGAAATTCCTTACATTCCGGTTCGGTATCCATAAAAAAATTCTCTGTCAGGATCGCTGGCATCCGGGTCTTACAGAGTACATAAAAATTGGCTTCTTTATCGACATCGCCGTCAGATATGATGTCTGTCCTCATTCTTACATCAGGGAATTCTTCTTTAAATTTGTTAAAAAACACAGTTGCAATTTTATCGGATTTGGTTTCTCCCCGGGAAGTATAGATTTCATATCCTGTACCTCCGCCTGCATTTGCATGAATCGAGACAAAAATACAATCTGCCTGGTCAAAATATGAATTGGCTCTTATGACTCTCTCATTCAGAGAAATATCCTCTAATTCCGGTGAAATATTGATATAGTGAATCTTATCAGCCGTGCACATTTCGATTAACCGGTTCACAATCGCCCTGTTGAATTCGCCTTCGAACAGTTGGCTGCCATCTGACCATACAGGACTCCGTTTGCCTGCTGTTTGATATAATCCATCGATTAATCCTCCATGCCCATTATCCAGGAGCCATAAAAATTTACTTGACATAATTTTACCCTCCTCAAATTTTATTTTCTGAAATCAATTATATATAGCCTGATAAAAGAAGTCAAGGCAGACTCCTTGAGAATATCAAATTCAATATTAGCAAAAAGCGGGTGGCACCCGCAACCCAAGATGCCACGCAACCGGCTGACAAGAGTAGTAACAGCGGAAAAGTTTGTTTTTTTTTCACGTTTTTGCAGGGTATTAATAAAAAAGGAGATTTTTTTCAATGATAATGGAATGCCTCTGTTTAAATACGATTCCATATAAAGATGACGGACCTTCCGAAGCTATGTCTTACAAGTGGATCCAATATACGAGATATTGGGACAATTAAATGATCCCAAATTTTAATTTGTGAGGGAGTCGGATATGAAGACCTTAACAATAACTTATTTGTCAACGATAACAAGATTCCCATTGAATCGAGATAAGCACTTCTGACAGTTACAAATCCAGGGGGGGACAAATCGCTCAGACTTTTCCAATTTTCCGAAGCAATCCCAATCATTGTACACAGGTGTTAAAATGGTTAAATGAAGCGGCATTATTTGACCTCTCTTTTTTTTTCATCCCTGGGGCGTTTCCCCTTTTCCTTTTGGGTTGGGGGTGCCGCCCCTCTTTCTATAAACATATATCTTGAAAGATAAAAGAGAAGGACCAGGAACACAGCAATGATGGTAACGATTGAAACATAATTTGATATTTGCTGTATTTTCGATAATTTCCATCCCGGGTTTTGATAGGTGACAAATTTTTTGAAATTCTCACTATCCGACAGGGGAATTCTTTGAAATTTCGACAAATCGTTTTCCTCCGGGAAAACCAAACTGGCCGGGTGGGTCATGTTATAGGAATAGCCGTTATTACTCATAACAGTGCCTTCTATTACTTTAGGCCTGAAGTACTCAAGCCTGTACCCAAATAAAGGATCCATGAGAGCGAGACTGCTGGCTCTCTTTAAGAATACCTCGGTATCCCGTATGATTAAGTTGTTTTTGATCTCAAAATCGTAGGGAGATTGTCGAATGGATAACCAATCCTCTTCCGATTGGGTAACATTAAAGTCGAGAGAACCGTGTGATACCGGGATATTGGCATACACAGTGTAAAACATCAGTGCAAAAAAAGAAAGCAGCAGAGCCAGATTTACTTTTTTAATAACCGGCAGCGAAATGTGGGTTCGGATACGAGTACGATTACGCTCCCTTAGCCGGGTATAAATATATATAGAAGTAATGACCACCGGAAAGATAAATATCGCGGCCATTCTCACCTGCACATGCAACGATCTCATAAATGGGGCACTTTTTAAAAGCGTATATAGAATGCCCTTTGCAATACTCAACTCAAAGGAAATCCAGCACAATAGGATGACCAACAGGAAAAAAACAACTTTGCGTTTGTTTTTCAGAAAAGAGAAAGGGTTTTTTTTAAGAAGTAGCAGCGAGCTGAGTAAAATGCCCAATACCACCGGTGACAGGCCGATGTCAAATTCCCACAGCCCCATTGGACCGGAGCCCACCAGGTACTCAAAAACGTTTTTGATTGGAATCCCCTTAAAAAAAACCGCAATGGGGGTGAAAAACAACTGGCATAAAAAACCCAATGCTGCTTTAAAGATGGTGGCGTCATAGACAGCTTCAATATACCTTGGGAAATATCTCAGATGGCTCCAAACCGCTGTAAGCTTTGCACTGCTGATCAGCAAGCCAATGACACCCCCCAACAACGCAACCGAAACCAGGCGGCGAAAATTGGGTTCGACTGTTTTGGAAAGGATGTAAACCAGGAGTAACGAAATCGGAACAGAGAACATAAAGATAACAAGTACATAAAACCCTGCTGTATGAATTGAAATAAAAAAGGTGAATGCGATTCCAATGGCTGCGGCTGGAATTGGCAATTTATCATTTATCAATAACAGTATCACCAGGGGTAGGAGGGGAAATGTGATATAACCGAGGTGGCCAATACTAATGTGTTCTATAAAAAATCCGGCTGTACTGAATAAGGTGGCTCCTAAAATGGCTTGATCTTTGGGAAAAGATAATCTTTTGAAAAGGAAAAAAGTAGAAAAAAAACCAATCCCAATGAATACAATCACGCTTATATTAATAGAAATCCATGGGTCTGTTATAAAAAGTAAGAGTTGGGGAAGAGAAAACTGTATCTGTTGGGGATTCGGGTATGAAGGTAATCCTGCCCCGAATGAAGGGGTCCACCATTGTATTTCCAGGCCATTTTTCAGGTAAAAAAGGTGGCTGTCTAAAAGTCTTGGAATAAAATAGGAGTAATCATCCCCTACCATCGGGTACTTTACATTAAGAATAAGGATAGATATAAAGATGATGATTATAAAGTAGAAAGCGGGACTTTTGAGTATCCTCACATATGCCATTGATAACGGATTGGAAATCCCTTTCAGGTCTTTGGCTTTCATAAATTCATTATACAGAAAGTATGTTTGCATTTCAATAGGATGTATTGGCCAAATTCCCCTGTTTAAATACGTTTCCATATAACGATGACCGACCTTCCGAAGCGATATCTTACAAGTGGATCCAATATACGAGATATTGGGACAATTAAATTGTCCCACATTTTAATTTGTGTAGAAGTCGGATATGAAGCTCTTAACAATAACTTATTTGCCAACGATAACAATACTCCCATTGAATCGAGATAAGCACTTCTGACTTTTACAAATCCAGGGGGGGACAGAGTGCTCAGACTTTTCCGGTTGTAGCGGCGGAAATGGCCTATTTCTTTGTCAAAGGGACTGAATAACCATGGATAAGCCGGAGAAAGAACAATTAAGCAGCCTTTTGAAACCAGGTGGGAAGCTGCACTCAACATTTCATCTGCATCATCGGAGATATGCTCCAACACATCGATGTATAATATGGTGTCAAATAATTCGTCTTCCTGGAGATCCTTGACCCTGCAAGACCTTACATCGCAGCATGGAGGTAATTTCTTTTGTTGAAGCAATTTCTCTATTGTTTTTGCCATTTGAATATCCGGCTCCAGGCAAAGCCAACGATCCTGGGACCCATTGCATAACCCAGAAGTGGTACTCCCTATACCGGCTCCAACTTCCAGGACATTGCTCCCGATATAGGGGCGTATTGCTGCTGCTCTATACCGTCTCCAGTTTAATGCATGACTGAAAAGCTCAAGTTCCGAACCAGGATATTTAAATGTTTCCGTTGTTTTTATCATTGTCATTGATGAAATAAAGTCCTGCGATTGGAAATAAATGTATCAGATTCAATGGTTGGAATGATGAATTTATATACCTGGTTATTGAGTAGAAAAATGATTGAACTCATCGACAATATAAATAGTTGGATAAATATTATTAAGAGAATTCCCACTGTATACGTGGCCCAGCCTGGAATTGCCAGCCCAGTGAATAGTTTTATACTAACGACAGTCACGATTCCGATCATGGTAAGAACAGCAAATCCAATGGACATTAAAAATATACGGACATAGGTAATATCACCGAATACTGAAACAGCACTCAGACCGTGAATAATCAAGGATACCTTATTCATTTTCGATTGCCCGGAATACCGGCGGCCGCGGTCTGTTAGTACGCGTTTAAAGGGAACCCTTGATCGTAATATTGCTGCGGCTAAATTATTCCAGATTTCTGTTTTCAAAGTCAAATGGCGTAAAATATGAAAGGGTATCAGGGAAAAATTTCCAAAATTAATGGATTCTGCCGTTAATGTTCGAAAGATTAATTTATAAAAAAAGTAAAACAGTCGGAAAAGAAAAGACTCCGATCTCCTGGACCGGGAAGCAACGATGATGTGATCAGGGGAATTTAAATGCTCATTTATCAGTTTAACTAAATCTTCAGGTCGATCTTCACCGTCTGCATCCATGACAATAACTGCATCACACTGCCTGTGTTTGACTATTTCCATAAGACCGATGGCAATGGCTCGCTGATGTCCCATATTGCAATGAAGTTCCAGAACATCCACCTGTTTCAAATGTTTCAGTTCAGATAAATGGGGTAATGGATCCGGGATGGGTACAATTGAACCGTCATTGACTACAATGACAGATATCTCAACATCTCTGCGTATTTGACGCATTTGCTCTATTTGCCTATCTACATCGATCAATAATTGTCCGAAGCAATCCCAATCATTGTACACAGGTGTTAAAATGGTTAAATGAAGCGGCATTATTTGACCTCACTTTTTTCTTTTTTTTCATTCCTGGGGCGTTTACCCCTTCCTTTTTGGGTTGGGGGTGCCGCCGCCTTTAATATATATCTTGACAAGTAAAAAAGAAGCATCAGGAACACAGCAATGATTGTATAGGTAGAAATGTGGTTTGATATTTTCTGCATGTTTGATAATTTCCATCCCGGGTTTTGATAGGTGACGAATTTTTTAAAATTCTCCGTGTCAGCCAGGGAAATTCGTTGGAATTTTGACAGATTGTTTTCTTCCGGGAAAACCAGACTCGCCGGGTGGGTTATGTTGTAATAATGGCCGTCATTCTTAGTAACGGCTCCCATTTCTGTTTTTGGTAGATGATTTTCAAGGTTATATCCGAATATAGGTTCTATAATAAGGAAGCTGCTGGATTTCAGGAGGAATACTTTTGTATCCCTGATTTCTAAAATATATTTAATCTCAAAATCCCCTGGGGATCGACGAATGTTTGCCCAGTCTCTTTGGGATTGAGTAATATTAAACGCCAGGTTGCCATGATCTATTGGGATATTGATATATTGGGTATAGAATACGATGGCGATAAGAGAAAGGAATAGACTCACATTCACTTTTCCCAGGGGTCGTATCCGGATACGCTCCTTCAACCTTGTATAAATATACATAGAAAGTACAACAATAGGTAATATAAATATCGAAACGAATCTCACGTTTACGTGCAAAGATTTCATAAATGCAATATTTTTTAAGTATTTATAAAAGATACCCTTTGCAATACATAACTCGAACGAGATCCAGCACAATAGAATGCCCAAACAAAGGAGCACGATTTTGTGAACACCTTTTTTGTTATTGCCTGAAAAAAACTTACATAGAAAAGAACCGTTTCCGTTGTTCCTACTCTTGTCAGTCGTTAGGTTTGCATTTTGGATTGGGGGCGCCGTCTGCTTTTTACGAGAAAATCGAAGGTTTTTCAAAAGAAGACAAGAGCTTAATAAGAGGCCTAAAATAACCGGTGATAATCCGATGTCGAATTCCCATAACTCCATGCCGGTACCGGTGCCCACTAAATCCTGGAAAAATTTTTCAAGATTCAAACCCTTAAAAAAGACAGCGATAGGGGTTAAAAATAATTGGCTTAAAAATCCCATTATTGATTTAAAGATGTTCACATTATATACATCTTCAACATACCGTGGAAAATATCTCAGATGACTCCATACGGCTGTTAACTTTGAACTGCTGATTAATATTCCCGTGACAAGTCCTATTAAGGATATCGAAAATAGGCGTAAGTAATGGGGTTTGATTTTGTTGGAAAGTATATAAATGAGAAGTAGAGAGATAGGGACAGAGAACATAAAAATAACCAGTACATAAAATCCTGCTGTATGGATTAAAATAAAAAAGGTGAATGCGATTCCAATGGCTGCGGCTGGGATTGGCAATTTATCATTTATCAGTAACAGAATCACCAGGGGTAGGAGGGGAAATGCGATATAGCCGAGGTGGCCAACACTAAGGTGTTCGATAAAGAATCCGGCTGTACTGAATAAGGTGGCTCCTAAAATGGCTTGATCTTTGGGAAAAGATAATCTTTTGAAAAGGAAAAAAGTGGAAAAAAAACCGATCCCAACAAAAACAATTATGCTTATATTAATCGATATCCATGGATTTGTTATAAAGAGTAAGAGTTGGGGAAGGGAAAACTGTATTTGTTGGGGGTTGGGGTATGAAGGTAATCCTGCCCCGAATGAAGGGGTCCACCAGTGTATTTCCAGGCCATTTTTCAGGTAAAAAAGGTGGCTGTCTAAAAGTCTTGGAACAAAATATGAGTAATCGTATCCTACCATTGGGTATTTTACGTTTAGAACCAGGATAGAAATAAAAATGATGAGTATAGAGTAGAAAGCGGGGCTTTTGAGTAACCTCGTACATGCGATTGATAACGGATTGGATATCCCTTTCAGGTCTTTGGCTTTCATAAATTTATTATACAGAAATTATGCTGCTATTTCAATAGAATATATCAGATTCAACTTATAAAAAGTTTTTGCAGGGGTTCAGGTCAAGGAAAATTATGATTGATGAGTGATGAATGATGAAGGAGAGCTTTTTGAGAGCTTGTTTTAATTCTTTTAAAGGTTTTTTTTCATCATTCATCGTTCATAATTCATCATTCGCCTTGATTTGTGCCCCCTGGAAATAGTCAAGGGAACTAAAAGAGTTAGATTCGTTGGATGGGCAGGGTTAAAGGTTATTTAAGTTCTCTTCTTCCTGCCCATCCCGTAACCCGGAAAGATCCGGACCATATGCATCCGAAGGATGCCATACCCGGTCCGGTATATAGTACTAAAAGATAATCAAACCAACCTCCAACCTAAAGTCATCTGTACTGCCCTATCCGCACAGTTTTGGAGGCAAAAAAAGCCAAAAAAGGAATTCAAAAAAAGTAGTTTGTCTCCTTTTCTTTTCCTTCACCTGTCATCCGAAGAAAAAGTTAAATATTTATAAATATTTAACTCTCGAAACCCTGTCTAATTCACCATTTGAAAAAAAAATATAAAGATTTATAACTATGAAACAAAAATTTGAAAATTATGTTACTACTATATTGGAGGGTAATGTAAAAACGTTTACGAAATAAAATGAAAAAAAGAGGGCCCACGCAATTACGAATACACAGAAGGACACAGAATTTTTTTTGTCATAATCTTCCTGCATTTTTTCTGTGTCTCTCATGCTACGTAGCAGGGCTACTTCGCAGAGTAGCACTCGTGCTTCTTAGCGGAGCCACTCCGCAGAGTAGCATTCCGTGTGGTCTGTGGGCTCTTAAAATCTTGAAATAAAAGGGAGAAGGACAATGAAAAAGAGTTTTTTTTTATTTAGCATCATTTTTATCGGCTTTTTGGTTATTACCGCAGCCGGTAAAGGAAAAGAGGAAAGGATGCAGGGTATTCAGGATATGAAGTCCCTGGATTTAAGTGTGAAATCACAGGATATTCAATCAACAAGTACAGGTATAGTGAAACCCGATCTTAATTTTGGTAAATTCCCGCTCTACTTTATCTTTAACAAGGGCCAGGTAAATGAGAAGACAAAATTCTATGCCAAAGCCTCCAGGTACACCCTGTGGCTAACAAAAGAAGGTCTAGTATTCGACTCTTTTAGAAATACATATTCTAAATCAAACTCACCTCACTCACCTTACTCACCTAATTTTAAGGCCACCAAGACACCAAGACACCAAGAAAACACAAAAGATAAAAAAGACATTCATCATTCATCACTCTTCACTCATCATTCATCTCCTGACTCTCCCCACTCACCTAAGATCGAGGCCACCAAGACACCAGGACACCAAGAGAATTCAAAAGATAAAAAAGGCATTCATCATTCATCATTCTTCACTCATCATTTATCTCCTGACGCACTCACCAATCACCACTCACCAATCACCAAGTATGAACGAGATGTATCGAGGCTCAGCTTCATCGGTGCCAACAGGAATCCCGAAATAGTGCCGGTTGATGAGACACAACTAAGGGTGAACTACTTCATTGGAAATGACAGGTCCAAATGGCACTGTGATGTACCAACCTCACAGGCGGTATTGTATAAAAACCTTTATAAAAATATTGATCTAAAAGTATATGGAATTGAAAAACAAATCGAATACGATTGGATTGTAAAACCCGGTGGAAATGCCGGAGATATAAGAGTCGAATACAAGAACGTTAAAGGTACCCGTATCGATAAAGAAGGAAACCTGTTAATAGTGACCGATTTTGGAGAGCTGATGCATAAAAAACCTGTGAGCTTCCAGGAAATCCGCATGGAGCATGGGGCATGGAGCATGGAGGGAAAATCAATTGTAAAAGTTAAATTTAAAAAAATCAAAAAAAATACGTATGGATTTGAAGTGGGTGAGTATGATAAAAGTTATGAATTAATTATTGATCCGGTTGTCCTGGTGTACTCCACCTACCTGGGGGGAGGAAGTGAAGACATTGGCTATGGTATTGCCGTTGACAACAGCGGCAATGCCTATGTGACAGGAATTACATCCAGCACCGATTTCCCCTATCTGAACCCGTACCAGAGAGATCAAGATATTGTTAATGCCTTTGTTACAAAGATCGATACGAATCAAAGCGGTGCTGCCAGTCTCATCTACTCCACTTACCTGGGCGGGGGAGGTATTGACTCTGGCTATGGCATAGCCATTGACAGCAGCGGCAATGTTTATGTGACAGGAATTACATCCAGCACCGATTTCCCCTGCAAAAACCAGTACATGACCGATCCAGGGGATAGTCTTCATGATGCCTTTGTTACAAAGATCGATACAACTCAGAGCGGTTCCACCAGTCTCATCTACTCCACCTACCTGGGCGGGGGAAGTTCTGACTATGGCCTAGGCATAGCCGTTGACAGCAGTGGCAATGCCTATGTGACTGGATTTACAATGAGCACCGATTTTTCCTGCAAAAACCAGTACCAGACCGATCCAGGGGATAGTGATACCGATGCCTTTGTTACAAAGATCGATACGAATCAGTCCGGTGTCTCAAGTCTCATCTACTCCACCTACCTGGGCGGGGGAAGTTCTGACTATGGCCAAGGCATAGCCGTTGACAGCAGTGGCAATGCCTATGTGACTGGATTTACATTGAGCACCGATTTTCCCTGCAAAAACCAGTACCAGACATATCAAGGGGATTTTGATTATGATGCCTTTGTTACAAAGATCGATACGAATCAGTCCGGTGTCTCAAGTCTCATCTTCTCCACCTGCCTGGGCGGGGCAGGTGGGGATACAGGTTATAGCATAGCCGTAGACAGCAGCGGAAATGCCTATGTGACTGGAACTACAATCAGCATCGATTTCCCCTGCCTGAACCAGTACCAGACAAATCAAGGCTATTATGATGCCTTTGTTACCAAGATCGATACGACTCAAAGCGGTGTCGCCAGTCTCATCTACTCCACCTACCTGGGGGGGGGAGCTGCTGAATGGGCCTATGGAATAGATGTTGACAGCAGCAGCAATGTATATGTGACTGGGTATACATTCAGCATCGATTTCCCCTGCCTGAATCAGTACCAGACAGATCAAGGGGATCTTGATTATGATGCCTTTGTTACAAAGATCGATACGACTCAAAGCGGTGCATCGAGTCTTATTTACTCCACCTACCTTGGGGGAAGAGGTACCGACCATGGCTATGGAATAGCCGTTGACAGCAGCGGCAATGCCTATGTGACTGGATATGCATTGAGCACCGATTTCCCCTGCCAAAACCAGTACATGACCGATCCAGGGGATAGTCATTATGATGCCTTTGTTACAAAGCTCATCTATACGATAGGTCCAGCTCCACCTCATGTGATCACAAAAGCAGTATATAATGTAACTACAACTTCTGCTTTAAGCGGTGGGAATGTTTTTTCTGACGGAGGTGCGGCAGTTGCTGCCAGAGGGGCATGCTGGAGCACATATCCAAATCCTACAGTTTCAGAGAGCCATACGACAGATGGAACCGGAATAGGAAAATTCACCAGTTCAATAACCGGCTTAACTCCTATGACCACTTATCATGTCAGGGCTTATGCAACAAATAGTGTCGGTACTTCCTATGGGAATGATGTGACATTTACCACACCTCCAGCCAACTTAACCATTTCCGGTACCGTTATGGACGGCATTAACCCAATAGAAGGTGTTACCATAACATTCTCCCATAACGGTCATATTGAAACCACAGACTCAGATGGATATTATTCCTATACTGTCGCATACGGAACATCAACTACGGTAACTGCCTCAAAATCGGGATACACCTTTACTCCGTCCGAGTATAGCTTTACCAACCTTACTGAAAATAAACCCAGCCAGGATTTTACTGTTCTTAATTACATATCGGTCACCATCACAAATCCCAGGGATGGGGATACAGTATCGGGAACTGTGACCATCACGGCAAACGTATCTTCAAATGACTCAAGTGCAGCAGCGGCATTTATCCTCTCAGTGACAGGCGTTGAATTTTACATCGATGGGGAACTGGAAAAACAAGACGCAAGTTCTCCTTATCAATACCAATGGGATACCACTTTAGTCTCAAATGGGAACCATACCATTAAAGCAAAGGCACTTCATTCATCAGGTTTATTCAGCGAGCATGAAATTACGGTTCATGTGAGCAACTCCACAGAACCTCCCCATATCGAACTCAACCGAACCCGCTTAAACTTCGGGGCTGTAATTGGCGGTTCTCGGACCGGGTCCCAGACTTTTTTAATCGAAAACAGCGGCGGATGCTGCCTGAACTGGACTGCTGCAATATCCGATACCTGGATAAATGCCAGCCCTTTGAGCGGCACAGAAAATATGTTAGTAACGGTCTCCGTTGATGTGACGGGTCTTGTAAAGGGTAGTTATTCAGGCACAGTTACAATAACCGATACAAATGCCGATAATTCATCTGCATCAGTGGATATTTTCCTGAAAGTCATGGAAAAGGCACAGGAAATGCCTCCTTTTGGAAGTTTTGACTCGCCTCTGGATGGGTCTGTAGTTACAGGCAGTATTCCAGTGACTGGATGGGCGCTGGATGATGTTGAAGTTTCAAACGTTAAAATCTTTCGCAATCCGATGGAGGGCCATGAGAACGGATTAATATACATTGGAGATGCCATATTCGTGGAAGGAGCACGACCGGATGTGAAACTGCAATTCCCGACATATCCCAAAAATTATCAGGCAGGATGGGGTTACATGTTGCTTACCAATATGCTGCCCAACCAGGGCAATGGAACCTTTGTCTTAACTGCCATAGCTGCAGACAGTTCCGGCCATGAAGTCATACTGGATAAAAAAACCATAACCTGTGATAATGAAGATGCAGTCAAACCTTTTGGAGCCATTGATACCCCCGGCCAGGGCGGCGATGCTTCTGGTATGGATTTTGTCAATTTTGGATGGGCGTTAACGCCGCAGCCAAAAACGATTCCTACAGATGGTTCTACCATCAACGTATGGGTGGATGGTGTACCATTGGAAGGTCATCCGGTTTACAACCAATACAGGAAAGATATCGCCACACTATTTTCCGGGTATAACAACAGTAACGGTGCCGTGGGTTACTATACCCTGGATACAACCCTTTATGCCAACGGCGTTCATACGATTGCATGGTCTGTAATGGATGATGCGGGTAACTCGGACGGTATTGGGAGTCGATATTTCAGAATTCTAAATAAGGCCAATAAAACAAACGCTCAAACATCCCATAAATATAACAGTATGGATGTCCTCAACATAGACCTCTCTTTTGATCCTGTTTATCTGAAAAGGGGATATTACGAAGATTCTGCACACAAAACCCTGTATCCGGATAGAGAAGGTATGATTGATATTGTAATAAAAGAAGATGAACGCATCGAGATAAGATTAAGGGATCAGGGAACAGGTTCAACCATGTATTTTGGTTATCTATCTATTGGTCAGGAGCTGCGTAGGCTGCCTATCGGTTCATTCTTAGACTCCTGGAAAGGTATCTTCTATTGGCAGCCGGGTCCAGGGTATATCGGCATGTATAATTTGGTATTTATTGAAAAAAATTCCAAAGGTAAAACAATTGAGAACCAAATAAGAATAACCATTACTCCAAAGTTCAAATAAAATACCGTTCTAAGGTTGAGGAAAATCAAAGAAGAATAAAGAATATTGAATATTGGATATCGAATATATTTTATCCATTTTCTTTAATTTGTTGCAAAGATTCAGCGAATCGTTGCAAAAATATCATCCTGCGTCTCAAAAACTTCGCGATGCATCTCAAAAATATCGCAATTCGTTGCAAAAATACCTCTATCTGTCTTAAAAATACCGCCTGTTGTTGCACAAAATCCATTATTCGTCTCATAAATATCGTTTCCCGTCTCACAAAAACAGCATTTTGATGCATAAATACCATAATTCAATGCAAAAAAACCTTCATTTGTTTCATAAATATTGCTTATTGTTGCACAAAAACCTTTTCCTGATGCATAAATACATTGTGTTGTTGCAAAAAAACGGCATATTGTTGCATAAATACCTCTTTTAGGTGCAGAAATAGGTTGATTTGAGATTCTTTTTTTCTAACCTGACACCTTTTTTCAGACAAGCCTTTGTAATATGCGTAACTCGGAAAAACCTGAAATAAAAGTGCCTAAAGTGCCTAAAATGAGCTAAAGTGCCTAAAGTTAAGGTGTCGCTCCGCGACATATACCTTTTAGCTCTAAAAAGGTATCGCGCCTTTGGCGCGCCACAACTTTAGGCACTTTAGGCACTTCCTACTTTAGGCACTTTTATTACTTTCTGCCATTTACTGGCAAGATGTTATTGAGTAGTAACTACTACGTATTGCCTACTGATTTTTTTGTCCAGCCTGTTGACATTTTTTCCCATATATACTATTCTCTTTTTTAAAGTGCAGGTATAATAATGAAAAAAGATCCGGTTGTTGAGGAAGTGAGAAAATTTCGTGACGCTCATGCAAGTAAGTTTAATTATGACCTAAAAAAGATTTGCAAAGACCTGAAAAAGAAAGAAAAAAAATATGGAAATAGAGTCGTTTCGTTACCTCCAAAATACTACATGAAAAAGACCGGATAATTTGTACAGCAAAGATAAAAATCTTCTATTGTATCTCTTTTTGCAATATGCGTGCCTCGGAAAAGCCGGAAATAAAAGTGTCTAAAGTTAAGGTGTCGCTTCGCTCCGTTTTTATTTTAGCTCTAAAAAGGTATCGCGCCATCGGCGCGCCACAACTTTAGGCACTTTAGGCACTTCCTACTTTAGGCACTTTAATTACTTTCTACCATTTACTGGCAAGATATTATTAAGATAGTAACTACTGCCTATTGCCTACTGATCTTTTTTGCCTACTGCCAACTGCTTATTGCCAACTGATTTTTTTTGCCTTATGCGTAACCCACCCGAGCAGGAATCAAAGAGGAATATCAAATAATAAACAAGGAACATCGAATGTCGAAGGGAGATACACACTTCATCATTCTTTGTTCGATATTCGTTATTCGATATTCAAAAATTACTTTCTGACAGAAGATAGCAGAATTTTACTGAAAAGCACCTACCTTCCTTCTTCTATCTTTTGGATGATCGTCCGCTTTGCCTTAAATTCCTTCTGTTCTTCAAGAGCCTCTTCCAATTCTTCCGGTGAGATTTCTCCTGTTAATGAGGATTTGATTCGTTTGTCTAATTCTGTCAACTTTTCTTCGATCTCTTGTTTGTTGAGGGACTCGCCTTTTTCCACTGAATCGGAGAGAATGGATACTTTGTTATCCAGCACCTCTAAAAATCCCTCCCGGATAAAAAGATAGAATTTTTTACCCTTAATATCTTTATATGAAATTTCACCCGATTTTAAAAGAGAAATATAGGGTTTATGATTTTCCAGGACACCCGCTTCTCCGAAATACGCAGGGATATACAACTCTGTAATACTGGCTAGAAAACCTGTATCTGTGGAAGTGACCACCTGCAAATGGATGATTTCAGACATTATTTCTCCATCTCTTTGGCCTTTTCAATGGCTTCCTCTATTGGGCCGCACATATAAAAGGCTTGCTCTGGTAAATGGTCATATTTCCCATCGGCCAGCTCTTTAAAGCCTTTGATGGTATCTTTTAACTCCACATATTTACCTTCTATGCGGGTAAATACCTCTGCAACGAAAAAAGGCTGGGACAAAAATTTCTGTATTTTCCTGGCACGGTTCACAATTACTTTGTCTTCATCGGAAAGCTCTTCCATACCCAGGATAGCAATAATATCTTTTAAATCTTCATATCTTTGCAATATCTCTTTTACTTTCCGTGCCACCTGGTAATGCTCGTCACCGATGATCTTGGGGTCCAGGATTCGTGAATATGAGGCCAATGGGTCCACGGCCGGGTAAATACCGATTTCAGTCAGGTGACGTGAGAGGTTTGTAGTAGCGTCCAGGTGGGCAAAGGTGGTGGCAGGTGCAGGGTCTGTGTAGTCATCCGCCGGCACATATATGGCCTGGATGGAGGTGATAGACCCTTTTTTTGTCGATGTGATCCGTTCTTGCATTTCACCCATTTCAGTGGCCAGGTTGGGCTGGTAGCCCACGGCTGAGGGCATTCGTCCCAATGTGGCCGACACTTCGGAACCAGCCTGGGTAAAACGGAATATATTATCGATAAATAATAATGTATCCAATCCTTCTTCATCCCTGAAGTATTCAGCCACGGTCAGTCCGGAAAGAGCGACTCTTAAACGGGCACCGGGTGGTTCGGTCATCTGCCCGTAGATTAATGCAGCTTTATCGATAACACCGGATTCTATCATTTCCAACAACATGTCGTTGCCTTCCCTGGTTCGCTCCCCTACCCCGGAGAAAACCGTCAATCCACCGTGCTTTATAGCCACATTGTTAATCATTTCCTGGATTATAACAGTCTTTCCCACTCCGGCACCACCGAACAACCCGATCTTTCCTCCTTTCAGGTAGGGTTCCAGCAGATCGATGACCTTAACACCGGTCTCGAACAACTCCAGGTTGGTATCCTGTTCATCTAATTCCGGTGCAGGCCTGTGAATGGGGTAACGTTTCTTTTCGTTGATTTCTCCTTTATTATCCACAGGCTCACCCACTACGTTTATAACCCTGCCCAGTACTTCCCGGCCTACGGGAACCGTTATGGGACCGCCGGTATCATAGGCTTTCATCCCTCTTACCAGTCCGTCAGTGGGATGCATGGATACGGTCCTGGCCCGATTCTCTCCTAAATGAAACTCGACTTCGGTTATTATGCTGATGGGATCGGAAACATCAAATCCATCGGATACGATTTTTATGGCATTGTAAATGGCTGGTAACTCACCTTCGGCAAATTCAACATCCACCACAGGTCCAATGACCTCGATGACTTTTCCTACATTTTTATAGTTTTTCTCTTCTGGACTCATAAATCCTCCTATTTTTTCAGGGCTTCGGTCGCAGTTATTATTTCCAGTAATTCTTTAGTAATGGACGCCTGCCTCAATTTATTCATGGTCAGTGTAAGAACTCTTATCATTTCGTCGGCATTTTGAGTGGCAAGTTCCATGGCAGTCATCCGGGCAACATGCTCAGATGCTGCTGACTGGAGCAGCATGATATAGACACAGGAATTGATATATTTGGGCAGCAGGTATTTAAAAATTTCCTCCCTGGATGGTTCAAAAATAAACTCGATATCTTCCTCATTGACTTCTTCTTCTCTCTCTCCCCACTCCCTTTCGATGGGAAACAGTTGTTGGACGGTTATCTCCTGCCTTGATGCGGACACATACTTTGTATATATAAATTCAATCTTTTTTATGCCCGTTTCCGGGTCTAAATAGATATCCTGTAAATATGTGGACAAATCCAAGGCATGTTGATATTTCAACCGGGACATGATGGATTTATAATTCTTCTCAATGGGATAATCTCTTTTATTAAAGTAATTAAAGGCTTTGTTACCCACTGTTACAAGGGAAGGATCCTCCCCATTTTCGGCTGCTTGGTGTTGAAAATGATCTCTCGTTCTCTCAATCAAATGGGCGTTAAAGGCGCCGCATAAGCCTTTATCTGCTGAGACTGCCACGATAACGGTTTTACCCGCATCTCTCTCTTTTAAAAGGGGAGAAGATTCGATAGTGATCCCTGGTGCCACGCGGTTTAACAGGGATTCGATTTTTTCCAATACGGGTGTTGTCCTGTTCAATTCCAAAACACTTCGCCGGAGTTTGGCTGCGGATACGGTTTTCATGGCCCGAAAGGTTTTCTGGGTATTCTTTACCGCTTTGATTCGTCGTCTTAAATCGATTAAATTTTCAGCCATAATGTTTATTTTTTATTTAGTCAAAAATCCTTTGAACTCTTCCCCAAATTCTTCCAGCATATCCTGTACCTTCTGCTTAAGCTCGGAACTTAATTCCTTTTCTTCTTTTATTTCTCTTAAGATCGCCGGGTGATTCTGCTGCACATATTCCAGCAGTTTCTCTTCGTATTTTCCAATGGCCTCCACAGATAATTCATCCAGGAATCCACTGGTTCCGGAAAATATAAGGACAATCTGCTGCTCCACCGGCATGGGCACGCCTTCATTCTGTTTTAACAATTCAGAGAGCCGTCTTCCTCTTTCCAACTGCCTAATCGTGGCCTTATCCAGGTCTTCCATTCCGAATTGGGTAAAGGATTCCAGTTCCCGAAACTGTGCCAGTTCCAGTTTTAACGTTCCTGCCACCTGTTTCATGGCTTTGATCTGGGCGTTTCCCCCCACCCTGGAAACAGAGATTCCCACATCGATGGCCGGTCTCTGGCCCCGGTTAAAGAGTTCGGGCAGCAGGTAGATCTGGCCGTCGGTAATGGAAATCACATTGGTAGGGATATACCCGGACACATCCGAGGCCTGGGTTTCGATAATAGGCAGCGCAGTGAGGGATCCGCCTCCAAAGGCTTCATTATACTTGGCGGCTCGTTCCAGCAGCCGGGAATGGAGGTAAAAAACATCGCCAGGATAGGCTTCCCGACCCGGGGGTCGCCTTAACAGCAAAGAGATTTCTCTATAAGCGGCTGCATGCTTTGACAGGTCATCGTATACCAGCAAGGCATGTTTGCCATTATCCCTGAAATATTCACCCATGGCACATCCGGCATAAGGTGCGATGTACTGGAGTGCAGCAGGATCGGAAGCACTGGCCACCACTACAATAGAGTAATCCATGGACCCCGTCTCCTCCAGGGTCTTTACGACCTGGGCAATGGTGGACTGCTTCTGACCAATGGCGACATAGACACAGATCACATCCTGTCCTTCCTGGTTGATGATGGTATCCAGGGCAATGGCGGTTTTACCGGTCTGCCGGTCCCCAATGATTAACTCCCGCTGCCCCCTGCCGATGGGAATCATGGCATCAATGGCTTTAATACCGGTCTGCAGCGGCTCTTTCACCGGTACCCGGTCAACCACCCCTGGGGCCAGTCGTTCAATATTCATATAGGTTTTGGTATCAATGGGGCCTTTATCGTCCAGGGGCTCTCCCAAAGGATCAACCACCCGACCTACCAGCGCTTCTCCTGCGGGTACGGATATGATTCGTTTGGTCCGCTTGACAGAGTCTCCTTCTTTTATCTTAAAGGCTTCACCCAGGATGATGGCACCCACATTCCCTTCTTCCAGGTTAAGGGCAATACCAAAGATATCCCCGGGGAACTCAATCAACTCATTGTACATGACATTTTCCAGGCCATATATCTGGGCAATTCCATCACCCACTGAGATGACTATCCCGGTTTCTTCTTTATCAAAATCCAGTTTAAAACCTTCAATCTTTTGCTTGATTAATTCACTGATTTCTTCAACTTTTATTTGCATTTAAAGCTCCCCTATAGACATACTTATACTATCTTCTGTGAGTAATGTATCTTTTAATTTTCTTAGATTTCCTTCGATTGAAAAATCATAAAAGATCGACCCTCGCTGAATCTTTATACCGGCAATCAGGGAGGAATCGATTTCTTTTTTTATGACGATTTTTTTATCAAAGGATTTTTCAAGATTGTTTATTAATTTCTGTTCCTGCGTTTCACTCAATGCCACAGCAGAAAAAACCGTCAATTTTTCAATCCCGTTCTTCTCAAACCATAACGCTTCCATTAACGGGATAATGGTGTCCAGGACACTCATCCGATTCTCTTCCACCAGGGAGAGGAGAAAATTGAATGTCTTTTCCTTAAATTTTGTCTTTTTGTTAACGGTATAAAGGACCTCTCTTTTCTGGTTCTTGGAAAAGAGCAGGGTTTCCATACCGGCTTTAAATTCGGCGTTTACCATTAACAACTCTAAAAACGCTTCCAGTTCTTTTTTTATCTCGCGATATTCCTGCTCATTTTTTATGGATTTTACCAACGCACTGGCATATCGTTTGGCGATACTATTCTCTCTCAATGATTTCTCCACTTATTTCAATGTTCTTCTCGATTATCTTTTCATGCGCTTTTTGATCCAGGTGGGCTTCAATATCTTTCTTAAAATGGTCAATGGTGAGTTCTGCTATTTTTTCCTTGAGGCCCCTGATGGAGGAATCCATTTTATTCTTGATTTCTTCCTCGGTTAACGCCTTTATTCGCTGCGCTTCCTTTTCTCCCAGGTCCTGGATTCGTTTTTTTTCTTCGTTTCCACTTTTTTCAGCGCTGTTCTTCATATCCTGTACTTCTTCTTCGATTTTTTCCAGTCGCTTTTTGATGGCTTCCAATTGAGAGGTGGTGGTTTTCACCAATGCTTCCCTCTGGATAATATCGTTTTTCACATGCAGACTTTTCTGGGCCAGGAGTTTAATGAGGGGCTTTCTTAGTAAGATGATCAAACCCCCAAACAAAACTGTCGAATTAAACAGTTTTCCAAAAAAACCCCACCAGTCAAAGTGGTGGCCCTCTTCTCCACCTTCGCCCTCAGCACCAGCAAACACAGCCGTGGTGAACGATAACATCATCCATACAAAAACAATACCAATAACAAATACCTTAATCCGTTTGTCCATATTCAATATTCATCACGTTTATTTATATCACTATATAAAAATCTCTTTGATTCTATCGCTAAATACTTCGATTTCTTGTTCCAGTTTTTTTTCCGCTGCTGCGATTTCTTTGTCCAACTGTTCCATTGATGTTTCAAACATTTTTTTTGAGTTTTCCCTGGCATTGGTGATAATCTGTCCCCTGACTTCTTCTCCTTTTTTTATCAATTCTTCTCTTATCCTGGAGGACTCTTTTTTGGCATCTCTTAAGACGTTTTCAATATGCTGTGTTTTCTCTTCTATATCATTGGTCATGGATTCGATTTGGTTGGACTCTCTTTCAATTTTAGATTCCCTTTCTTCCATAATCTGGCCCACTGGTTTATAATAGATTTTATTCAATATGGTCATTAAAAACCATACAAGGGCAGCCACAAAAATTACATAAGGAATATGTATATCCAGCATGGTACAAATGTATCACATTGAAGCTAAAAAATCAACCCTTTTAAAGGTCCAAAATCCACCGCCTAAAATTAGGTAATCAGTGGATTTCATGTTCATTGTTCAATGTTCAATGTTCAATGTTCAATGTTTTTTTAGAACTATTAAAAAGGTCTTTCAAAGTCCTGAGTTTTTCAACTTTGAACATTGAACACTGAACGTTGAACGCCAAATTCACCCGGTTTCAAGGGTGAATTTGGTAAAAGCAAAACGTGTAACCCTGGAAAACATTGGGGCATGAAAGGGATCAAAAAATCGGGGAAACCTCAGGATTCTCGACCCATCATACGGTCGTATTCCTCATCCTCAACAGGTTCCACGTGGCCAGTACCTTCGCATGTGGATAGGTCAATGTCTGCCACGACGCGTATTTTATCATAATTTAATATCAAACCGCCCACAATATGCACGGTTCCTTTGGCCTCTTCAAAATTACCGTCATCAAACTTACAATCCCGTCGGTCCAGTTGAACACCGACTTCGGTTCCGGTTTTTTTAAACATGACATGAACATAATCCCTGTCAATGCACTCTTTTAATGCCTTGGCCGTCTTCTCAGGCCGTGCGGTTTCAACAGGATGATCTTTCATCAACCTGACAACCAATTCATTTAACTCCTTCTTAGGCTTTGTCATCATTTTCCTCCTTTGTTGTATCTTTTGTTTTTAATGAATGGAATGTTTGTATTTTTAAAAAGTAAAGTTTACAAAAAAATCGAGTATCAATCAAGCTTTTTTTGTTGATTTTTTGTAAAATTACCCCGATTCACCATTAAAAAAATGGTGAATCGGTGTTCAAGGTTCTATGTTCAAGGTTCAAAGTTCAAAGTAAAAAAATTTAGTACTTGAAAGAGCCTTTTAATGTCTCTACAAAGAAACATTGAACGTTGAACACTGAACGTTGAACGCAAAATCCACCGATTACCTGATTTAGGTGGTGGATTTTGAATTCAATGCTTGTATTTATCTATTCGATTTGCTAACATAAGGGATGAGTACTATGGAGTATTGGGAAAATTCCATCGGCCAATTAGGAGCATGTACGAGAATGCCGGGTGAACACAAAAATGCAGGCCGAACCCCTACATGCAGCACGAAAGCGTTTGTAGAGCTCGATCATTATTTTGTATTCGCCCTTATTCTTCATTTTATCGTTTTATACTATTCTCGGACAGCCTCCTACCCCAGGAGGAAACGTGACAGAAGAAGGTATTATTAAGTACGACCCGTCGCGATTTACGTATATCCCCTTTCTGCCGCGCCATGAATATGAAACGGTGGAAAAATATCGAAAAATCCTCAATCAAATGAACCTGATCGGGGCATATGACAACGGTGTGGGTTTTGGCAATATCTCCCAGAGAAAAAACTACTCCCACATCCTTCGCACACAGAATCCCCAATTCATCATTAGTGGTTCTCAAACAGGTCATTTAAAAGACCTCTCAGGCGAGCATTATACGCGGGTCATCGACGTTGATATCGACGCCTTCGCTGTCACTGCACAGGGGGCTGTTAAAGCCTCCAGTGAAACGGTTACCCATGCCTCCATCTACCAGATGAATCAATATATCCAGGCAGTGGTCCATTTTCACCATAAAAAAATCTGGGATAACATGATCAAGGGGGATTACGAATTCACGGGTAAATGGATTCTTTACGGTACCTATGAAATGGCAATTGCAGTCAGGGATTGTATCGGCGATAAAACCCAGGGAATCCTTGTCATGAAAGGTCATGACGAAGGAGCCATTGCCTATGGTCCTAATTTGAGCACGGTCATGCACATCATAGACAGGGTTTACAAAAAATATATAAAATAATCAGGGCTGCGTCATTTTTTTCCAAAAATGACGGAGTAGTGGAGTACTGGAGTAATGGAGTATTGGAAGCCTAAAAAGTCTTTTTTTCTCATCACTCCATTACTCCAACACTTCAACACTCCAGATTTTGATTTTTGGGGACAGACGAAAAAAGAGACTCCAGATTTTGATTTTTGGGGACAGACGAAAAAAGAGACTCAAATTTTGTCCTTTTTTTTCCTCCTTAGTAGCGCGGATAGGGTAAGGTAATACTATTGAATTGAGGTTAAAGGCTGCTTTGGTTATCTTTTAGCACTATAAACCGGACCGAGTACGGCATCCTGCGGATACACCTGGTCCGGATCTTTCCAGATTACGGGATGGGCAGGAAGAAAAGAACTTAAATAGCCTTTTACCCTGCCCATCCAACTAATCTAACTCTTTTTGTTCCCTTGACTATTTCCAGGGGGCTTTTTTGAAAAACCGCCCCCTGGACCCCCGAAAAACTTTTGTCTATGAGAGACAATGCTCCATATATCGCAATATGCTGTGAACGTTAATAAAATCCATCCGTGATAGGTTCCTGGTCTCTTTTTGATTATTTTAAACTTTTTCGATAGCGACACTCATTTCCTCTTTTGAAATGTTTAGCTTATGATCCGAAACCAGGGCACTATCTTCTTTTATTTCCAAACAAAGTAACTCATCACAAATAAATGTTTTGTATTTATCAATCAACATTTTTATTTTCGATGAATCAGTCTTGTATGAAATAAGAATCCGATCCTCAATCTCTAATCCGATATCTTTTCTCATCACCTGCATTTGTCGAAGGAAATCCCTCATTAACCCTTCAAGCAGAAGTTCTTCGGTTAATAACGTATCAAAAGCCACCCACCCTTCAAAAAAACGCACAATGGATAAATGCGCCGGGTCAATTTCTTCAATGAGCAAATCATCCCGGGTAATGGTAACCACTTCCCCTTCAACATGCAGTTTCATTTCCCATTTGCCGGAACTTTTTTTCAGCTCCTGCACAATGGAATCCAATTGCTCTTCAATCCTCTCTGCGACCCATTTGGATTTGGCTTTGTATTTTTGCCCCAGGGATTTTTTACTGGGCCGTACCTGTAACTCAATGGGACAAGAGGCTTTCACATCCCGTATTTCAATTTCTTTTACATTTAACTCACTCTTTAATAAACTGGAGAACCGCTTGACAGCTCGGGCTTCAGTATCGCTGTTGGGTGCGATGATAAATTTTGAAAGGGGCTGCCGGATTTTGATTTTGGATTTTTCCCGTGCAGAAAGTGCCAGTGTATTCAACTTAATGATGTTATCCATATCCTCCACCAGTTGCTCATCCACGATCTCCTGGTCGGGTAAGGGGTAATGGGTCAGGTGGATACTTTCCGGTTGGGTGGGATCTGCAGTTCGAACCATATTTTGATACATCTTCTCTGTAAGAATGGGCAGCATCGGTGCCAGGAGCCGGAGTACTTTATTCAACACTTCATACAAGGTTTCATAAGCTGAAATGGTATCCTCATCCATTTCCGAGCGCCAGAACCGCCTCCGGTTATTACGAATGTACCAGTTACTTAATATTTCCAAAAATTCATCGATACCGCGGGCTGCTGCTCTGACATCATATTCTTCAAAACTTTTGCGGCACCTGGCTACTAACTGCTGGAATTTCGACAGGATCCATCGGTCAAAATCCGAGCGGCGGCTGATATCCGGAGGCGTTTTTGACACTCTAAAATCGATTAACCGCGCATAATTAACAAAAAAAGCATAACTATTCCAGAGAGTATTAATAAATTTACCTCTCACCAATTTGGCAGCCTTATATCCGAAATTCAGGTTTGAAACCAGTTCATGGGTGCAGAACATCCACCGCATTACTTCTACACCGATTTTCTCGGCTGCGTCGTCAAACCAGATCGCATTCCCTTTGGATTTATGCATTTCCTCTCCATTTTCATCACGCACCATGGCATGCCCCACCAGGGTTTTAAATGGAGGAATATTTTCCATCATTGTACTCATTGCCAATAAGCTGTAAAACCAGTTTCGAAACTGACCGGGAAAACATTCAAGTACCATATCTGCTGGAATCCATTGTTTCCAATACTCTCTATCCGTATTATATTTTACAGTGGAATATGGAACAATACCCGCATCGAGCCATGGATTCCCTACATCGGGTATTCGTGTTATTTCTTTCCCACATGTCGGGCATTGGATTTTTACCGCATCAATCCACGGCCGGTGAGGGGAATGCTCCGTCACTTGTTCCAAACCTGAAACCGCTTTCTCTTTTAGTTCTTCAAAACTGCCGATAACTGTAAAGTTTTTGCAATCTTTGCATTCCCAGATGGGTAACGCCAATCCCCAATAACGTTTCTTTGAAATCATCCAATCCCGCATATTATTGAGCCAATCCAATTCCAATTCCATACCAAAAGAAGGAATCCATTTAATCTTTTTTGCCACTTCTTTTATCTCTTCCCGCCAGGGGTCCATCTTGATAAACCATTCATCCACCAGACGAAACAGCAATTCCGTATTGCAGCGCCAGCAGTGAGGATAGGAATGTAAATACACCTCACTGGAATATAATATCTTCTTCTTTTCCAGGTTTTTTTTAATATCTTCTCCTATATCTGACGCATACTTCCCGGTTAGCCAATCATATCCTTCAGAAAACAATCCATTTTCCTCAAGAGGAGCAATAACCGGGAGATTGAATTCTTTCCCCAGCATAGAATCTTCTGCACCGCAGCCGGGTGCAATATGCACAATACCGGTTCCCTCTGTCTCTTTCACCTCCAGCCAGGGAATCACTTTATGTTGATGCCGTGCTTCTTTTTGAGCGGGTAATTCATCAAAAGGTCCTTTATAAAAAAAACCCGATGCAATGACGTCGCTGCCTGTTAACTCTTCAATTACCTTCCATTCTTTATCTTTTTTCAGGACAATGTCTGCCTGCTCCTTTACAATATAGTAAATCCAATCTTCCTGTTTTACTTTCACATAGATTAAATCCGGATTGACAGCAATGGCTACATTGGAGGTTAAGGTCCAGGGGGTTGTTGTCCAGACCAGGAACGCCTCTTTTTCCCCATCCCGGATCGGAAATGAAACAATCACCGCCAGGTGTTTGGTTTCCCAATAATCTTCCTGCATTTCGTGTTGAGAAATACCGGTTCCACATCTGGGGCACCAGGGCATTACATCATGGCCTTTATAGATCAGGCCTTTTTCATGGCATTTTTTTAAAAAAGTCCAGATGGTATAATTATTTTCATCACTCATTGTATAATAGGAGTCATCCCAATCCATCCAGAATCCAAGTCTTTTTGACTGTTCTGTAATCATTTTTGAGTATTTAATGACTCTTTCTTTGCATTTTGTTACAAACCGATCGATCCCGTAATTCTCAATATCTTTTTTGGATTGAAAGTTCAGCTCTTTTTCCACTTCAACTTCAACCCAAAGACCCTGGCAGTCAAATCCATTTTGGTAGCGTAATTTTCGACCATTCATAGCCCAATATCTCTGGTAGACATCTTTTAGTGTTCTCCCCCATGCATGATGCACACCCATTGGGTTATTGGCGGTTATGGGACCATCTAAGAATGACCATATGTCGTTCTCTTTATTTTTTTCAACCACTTTTTTAAATGTCTTATTTTTTTCCCAAAAAGCCAAAATTTCCCCTTCTAAATCAGCGATATCAAACCATGTTTCTACTTTTTCGTACATTAAAACCTCACATAAGTTTTTTAATCTCTATCATATCAAGATAAGTTTGTAATTATACCACATCTCATGAATATCAAAAAAAATTTCAGCGCTTATGACCCCTGACATTTACATTGCTTGGATCGGCAGTCCCTCATAAAAGCGGGACATCGTCCGGAAACGATGAAAATATCATCCGTGTTTATCCGTGTGTACGTGTTCATCCGTGGCTAAAAAACTTATTTTCATGGCAATAAAAAAAATATCAAATTTATGTTACAATATATGTATATTAGAAAAGGAGGTTACAATGCGGGTAATAAAAAATTGGAAATTAATGATGCTTTTTCTTATCATCGTGGGGTTCTGCCGGCCAGCCATATCAGCATTAACAGAGGACGAGCAAAACACCATTTCAGTGGTAAAGCAATCCGCTAATTCCGTGGTATTTGTCACCAATATCCAGCTTGTAAGGGATTTCTTTTTCCAGGAAGAGCAAGTTGCCAGGGGCAGTGGTTCCGGTTTTGTATGGGACAACAGCGGCCATATTGTCACTAATTACCACGTCATTGAAGAGGGAGACATATTTGCCGTTACCCTTCCCAACCAGCAGCACCGCAAAGCTCGTCTGGTAGGTAAAGAGATAAATAAAGACATTGCCGTTTTACAAATCGAAGGGGACTTGAAAGGACTCTTTCCCCTTAAAGTGGGCTCATCCAAAACACTCCAGGTGGGACAGAAAGTGGTTGCCATTGGTAATCCATTTGGTTTTGACCATACAGTTACCACAGGCATCGTCAGTGCCTTAGGCAGACAGATGATGGGAATTGGTGGGGTCACCATCCGGGACATGATCCAGACGGATGCTTCCATCAATCCCGGGAATTCTGGTGGGCCTTTGCTCAATTCCGATGGGGAATTGATCGGGATGAACACCATGATCTACTCCAGGACCGGTACCAGTTCCGGAATTGGTTTTGCAGTACCAGTGGATACCATAAAAAAGATCGTTCCTCAAATTATAAAATATGGTAAAGTGATCCGCCCGGGCATTGGGATATCCCTCTTGCCTGATCAGTATACCCAACGGCTGGACATAGAAGGTGTTATTGTAGCGGAGGTTCCACGGGGCAGTGAAGCCTATAGGGCTGGTATCCGTGGACTGGGTAGAGATGAGTATGGGCGACTTTATATAAGGGATGTCATTGTGGGTATCGACAAGCACAAAATTACATCCTATGATGACCTTTACAATACGCTGGACAACTACAGGATTGGGGATAGGGTGACTCTCACCCTTATCAGGGATAGAAAAGAGAGAAAAATCCCGATTCGGCTGGTGAGGATCGATTAAAATCTCTAAAAGAACTCGTTGCGGGTTGCGTGTTGCGGGTTGCGAGGAGGGCTTTTAGGTGCTTTAAATTGCAGTCGTTCTAATTTTAACCGCGAAGACACGCGAAGGCACGCGAAGTTTAAAAAAATAGGCCCAAAGAACCTTAAATAAAAGTTTTTGGGAGTCCAGAACCCTTTTTTCAAAAAGGGTTCTGGCCGCCGGAGGCAGCATGCTGCTGCACCCGTTTTGCACGGCCAAAGGGTTTCCTATATAGCAGACAATATCTCAAATTTAGAGGGCCATGCGCCGCATGGTCGCCCCGGAGGCAGCATACAGGGCAAGGGTTTTATAAAGAGTGTAAAAAAAGTTAAGAAAAAGAAAACCGGATAGACAGGCTTAAAGATTTTAAATATTTTTTATTCCTGCCCATCCACGCAGCCGGAAAGATCCGGACGTAGTGCAGCAAGTCTATTAAACTGCTGCCGTCCGGTTTAATAGTACTCAAAAGATAACCATAAAAACCTTTAACCTTAAATCAAACGATAAAAAAAGGGAAACAGACAAGGTACAAACCAAAAAAAATCATGGAAAGAGGAAAAAAGAGCGAGGCGAAAAAATCCATTCCCTTTTCCTTTGTCAATGTAGGGACGCGATTTATCGCGTCCGAAATTATTCCTCCCGCCAGAAAGGAGGTAAATCCCTTGGCAGGGGTAACAGCGCCGGACGCGATCAATCGCGTCCCTACAAGATTTTTTCTAATTTAGAATCAATAAACGATACTTATCCTCCCCATACCGATTCCATTTTGCCCATATATCGCTGAGGGGATGCCGTTGCCTGTGGACGGGAAAAAATTGTTTAAATAAAAAAGCAGTGCCGCCCACTCTTTGAGTTCCTGGATACCGGGACTTATATTTGAATCAATCCGGTGGAGCATGTACTCTGCAGGATTAATCGGATTCCCACTCGAATCTCGCGGAACAATAGTAAGCCCTATACTGGTCACTGCATTCAGCATCTGGAGAGCATAGAAATCCACCACCACGTGATAAAGGGTCTGGTTATCGGTAAAATCGATTGCCTGACCCTGGGTAATCGTGAACCAATCATCGACAGGGCAAAGATAAATGGCCACAACCCCCTGTAACAAGGCAGCCTGTGAAGGATTATAATCAATCCTGATCCCGGAAAAATTCAAATAAAAATCAGAACCCAGCATGGCTGACACTGTTAATCCTGCTTCACAAATATTTCTCAGATCAGCTGCCGTCACATAAAGAGACATAAGGGGATACCCTGGCAAAGGCTGGTTTGTATCCGGCGAAGTACCCAGGGGAAGGACGTTATATACATCTGTAAATGTAACCACACCGGTTTTCCCGGGCAAGAGTCCATCCCTGATTACCCCATTGGGAATGACTGCCACCTGGTAAGGATTCAAATCATTTAAAGGGGCCAGGCTTGTGGCAATGGCCCGGAGAGCATCTGCCGTGAGATTACCGAGACCTGATTCCACACCACCAGGTATTTCCATGGTCTCTGAAACCCTGGATACTGGTGTATCAAGAGTGTATCCGAAGGGTGACAATGCTGCATCGATGGCACTCTTATAAGAAGATATAACGGTCTCGAATACGGTTCGGTTGGTAATCGTGTCATCTACCGGGATAAGAGTGAAACTTGAATTCTCTATTGCTCCTGTTTCTGTATTGTAGGTGACATCCAGTCGGCTCAACCATTCGCCATATTCACCGGGAGAAAAAATAATTGTATTCGACGCCCCATTAGTAAATGCGCTGTTCGTTGCTACATGGTAATGACCCGAAGCAATAATATCAATCCCGGATACATTTTCAGCAATATCTGCATCGTCTCCTGTCCCATCCGGATGAATACCACTGTGGGAAAGAAGTATAACAATATCGACTCCATCATTGTTCCTCAAATCATTGACCCTCTCCTGGAGAAATGAATAATCGTGGTTAAATGTAAGAGGTGGTGCTGCCGGAGCTAATGAATCCGCACCCGGGCCCATGATTCCGAGAATACCTATCCTTAACCCGTTGGTTAATTCGAGCACCCTTTTACCCACAATCACCCCTGCATTAACAAGCGTTTCTATTCCATCATCTGCAGTCGACGCAGTGCTTGTAACCATATTTGTGGCTATAATTGGAATATTGTAGCCATTTGAGATACCGTTAGAGATCAGAAATGCAAGACCGATAGGAGACCAGTCGAATTCATGGTTTCCAAAAGTGATGGCATCATATTCGACCATTTGAAAAAATTTCAATGATACCGGGTCTGCAGCAGCCAGATCAAAAACAGTGCCCATAAAAAAATCACCCGAATCCACAACGACAACAGGAATATCATTTTCTTCCTGTTCATTTCTTATGGTGGCAATAAGACTGGCTATCCGGGTATAGCCGCCTAATATTCCGTCGTTATCGCTTGTATTATTCGGTGTATAGTCGCTTGAGGCACCATATCCACAGGCATGACTGTGCAAATCCGAAGTCTGAAGCAATGTAAAAGATAACGTATTGGTGGTACCGACATCTTTGCAAGTTACAAAAAATAAAATAATGACCAATAAGCCTGATAATAAAAATATTTTTTTTCTCATGACTTCCTCCTGGGTATAACCTTTTTTTTATTAAATTTTATGGTATCAGTAAAAATAGGGAAAGTCAATAGTAAAGAGGTTAAAGTCGGCTTGATTTTTCTTTACTTTTCCAATATAATTTATTTTGAAAATGTCAAAACTTTTATGAAATAAAATGAAAAAAGGGCCCACAGAATACACAGAAGGACACAGAATTTTTTTTGTCATAATCTCCCTCTATTTTTTCTGTGTTTTTCTGTGTGTTCTGTGGGCTCTTATGTAAAGGAGGAATTATGAAAAAAATCTTTAGAGTACTATTAATTTCAGGACTAACATTTATTTTATTCACAGGCCTTTTTTCAAATGGATTAAACCTTAATTCCATCGGCTCAAAAGCAAGTTCTATGGGAACAGCTTTTGTCGGGCTTGCAGATGATTTCAGCGCTGTTTTTTTCAACCCGGCAGGCTTGACCCAGATGGAACAAGCTACTCTTACTTGTTATATAACTTCAATAATCCCAATGGGAACTTACCAATTTGAGCTGTTAGGAACAACCTTGGCTGACACCAAGACTGCAAGCGCTGTGTACCCTTCCGGGGCCATTGCATACATTAAACCCATTTCAGAAAAAATGGTGCTGGGAATTGCAGGGTATGTTCCTTCTGGTATCGGAACGAAATGGCCTGGGGAAGAGCTTACACTGCTGTCAGGTGGAACCGAATATGTATGGAACAGCTTTATTGCAATGATAACTGTATCGCCTGTAATTGCCTATAAGATCAATGATAAATTCTCAGTAGGCGCTTCTCTCAATTTGAATTACGCCATGATCAAAATGAAAAATCCTGCAGGGGATGGGGAAAATGTTCCGTATTTCCAGTACGAAGAAAAAATATCCGGGATTGCCTTTGGAGCAACTCTAGGTATCATGGTTAAACCGTATGATTTTTTAAGCATCGGTGCTGCTTTCAAAGCACCAATCTCAGCAACAATTAAAGGAGACGCAGATGCACCTGGTCTTACTCAATTGGGATTATCTGGCTCATCCAATGCTGAAAGATCAGCCACCTGGCCCATGTGGTTCGGCATCGGTGTGGCAATTAAACCCAATGACAGGTTAACAATTACTGCTGATTTCCAGTATAACAACTGGAAGAAACTTGCTGATATTCCTGTTACTTACGATGATGCAGGATGGAAAGCAGCCGGGATGGAGGAAGCTTCGACGTTTGAGCTCAGATGGGAAGATACCACTGATATTCGATTTGGTATAGAGTATAAGCTATCGGATTCCTTTGCATTAAGAGGTGGATTCTATACTGATCGTGCACCTTCACCGGAAGAGACCTTAAATATACTGTTACCCAGCATCGATTACAAATGTGTTACCTTTGGATTGGGCTATAAAAAAGGTAAAATGTCAGTTGATTTTGCTGTTGAATATTTAACAGGTAAGGATAGAGAAGTGGACCCCATGAATTACCTGGTGGGGGCTGGTATGCCGGGTACTCACGGCATGAAGGTCGTTGTCCCCAATGTCACTTTCACTTACAAGTTCTAGGAATAGATGCACTTGTTGCGGGAAGAGCTTTTAAGGATTTGTCAGGGTTGCTTCAAGGATTGTCATTAAGAACTTTAAGGCGCGTCATTGTGGCTTTTAAGTACTTGTCATTGAGTGCTTTAAGGCTTGTCATTGAAAGCTTTAAAGGTTTTTCATTTTTATAATTTCCCATTGACATGCTCTTAAAAGTCTCCCTGACGTGAGCGAAGCGAACCAATGACCAATGACAAGTTCTTAAAAGTCTCCCTGACGTGAGCGAAGCGAACAACTGACGCCGAAGGCCAATGACAAGTTCTTAAAAGTTCTTTGACTTGACTTTTTTCCAGAATTTGAATATAGTAGACGCACGGAGGTCTAAAATGGAACATGTGAAGTACTCATCAATTGAGAATACCTACCGGGAGAAATTTATAGAAATGATACAAGCCGAAGGCAAAGATGAAGGTGAATGGGTCGTAACAGAGAAGGTTCACGGCGGACAATTGGCCCTCTATTATGACGGCAAAGAACTAAAAGCCTCCAGTCGAACCGCTTTTCTGACACCGGATATTGATTTCTTTAATTATGAAAAAGTCATGGAGGAAAATGCGGATAAAATAAAGGAAATCTATAATATTCTAAAAAAAGAAAATGAAGATATATCATCTATCATTGTTTATGGAGAGCTATTCGGAGGCAGCTATCCCCATAACGACGTCCCCAAAGTGAAGGGTGCCAAACGCCTCCAAAAAGGTGTTTTCTATCATCCTGATAACCTTTTTTATGCTTTTGATATCCGGGTGGATGGCAAGTACTTGTCCGTGGATGAGGTCAACCGCCTGTTTGAAGCAGTGGGTTTATTTTATGCCAAACCCCTTTTGCGAGGCACCATGGAGGAGTGCCTCAATTACCCCAATAAATTTCCTTCAAAAATTTCCCAATGGCTCGGTTTACCTCCCATCGAAGATAATGTGGCCGAAGGGGTGGTTATAAAACCCGTTGAACCACAGTTTCTAAAAATCGGCGAGCGGGTGATACTAAAATCCAAGAATGAAAAATTCAAAGAACGAAAAGCAAAAAAGAAAAGACCAAAAAAAGAGGAAGTCAAGATCACAGAGGCGGGTGAACGGCTCCTGGAGGAACTTCAATCCATGGTAACAGAGAATCGCTTACAAAATGTGTTATCCAAACGAGAAGAGATGCCCTATCCTGTGCCGCAAAACTATTTTGGAGACGTTATGAAAGCCTTTATCGGGGATATCATGGAGGAGTTTAACAAAGATTTTCAGGAGGAGTATGATCAGTTGGATAAAAAGGAGCAGAAAAAGATATCGAAGAAGCTGAACCAGGAAGCTGCCAAACTGGTTCGTACCGTGCTTTTTTCCGGTGCTGGTTCGTAAATTTTTAAAAAGGAGATATAAAAATGAAACAAAAAAAATTTAGTAAGAAATTAGAGTTAAACAAAAAAACAATTGCTAACTTGAATCTCAAAGAGATGAAAGATGTCTATGCAGGAATTAACGGCTCTTTGCGAATTACCGCTTGCACGTGTCATACCGTCTGTTCTGCCCCAGGAGCATGTTGTTAGCAGGCATTCAACATATTTAAATAATTCAATAATAGACTCCGCCGTTTCGTGCTCTCTCCATGAGTGCTGTTAAATACGTCTTGTGATTTCCTTGAAGCTATTGGCAATCCTTAATAATTTCGATAAACCGTGACCAGTTCATCGCAGGCCATGTTTCGACTGCAAGTGCTCCATTGGCCCTGGTAATCATGGATACTTTGGCAGCGGATTCGGCATTGTCCGCCTCATAAATATCCATAAAATCGTATGGCCCCAGCAGGGCATAGTGAGCCTTCCATTTAACATCCGAGCAGACTTTATCGACCTTTTTTTTCCATTCCTTTCCGATGGCTTCCCGTTTTTTCAAGTCTCCTGAGATTTCCGGTGTTAATTTTGTCATTAAAACATATAATGCCATTTATTACCTCCTTTCCATTAATAATAATATAATAATAGAAAATTATCAACCATAAATTTCGTTAACTATTCAGTTTTAGAAAAACGTATCATGTTATCATGCGTTCATGTTTCACTCACCCCTCCGGTGTCCTCAGGGCCACCTCCCTGAGACTCGTTCAATCATGAACGCATGATCGCATTTTACTTCTGAATTTTATCCGTGTTAATCCGTTTTCATCCGCGGCTAAAATTATCTAAACGTTTGAAGAAGTGAAAATTTCACGCCCTTAAACGGTGGTACTACAAAACACTGACCTCCGGCACACACCTGCCCGCCTCTTATGGTTCCGCCAGATAACTCAATGGCAGTCCCGCCGGAAAGATATACCTTTATCCCGCCGCTAAAAAAATGGTTCAAATCGATAATCTTGTTATGTGAATATTGATGCATCACAAATACCGAAATATAGGGAGAATTAGAAACCTGTAAGCTATGATCCAACTCTTTAAAGATAAATAAATGATCTCGGTATCGTTTATCTGTTATAGACATCTCCACACTCCAACTGTCGGTGAATTGATAAATCAAATGTCCGTCCAGTTTCTTTATAGGGTAAAGGACATCGCGAATCCCATAGGAGAGTGACAGCGTCAGCCGATCCCATACGTCCTCGATATTAAAACCGCCATACATATGGTTTCCCTTTTCTCCGTATTCAGTGTAACTGCCAATATTGAAAAACATCGTGATATCAGGTTCAAAAAAGACATATTGAACGTAGAGTCTTACACCGGTTGTATCATTCAGCGACGAAAACTCATCGATGCGATCAGCCACTGGGGGATTGTTCATCTCATTGTTAAAATCTTTATACCGCTTAAATTCCAGGAAACCTGTAAAATGGGATTTGCTGTACGTGATATTGGAATAAAACCCATACCCTGTCTCTATGGTAGGGTCCTGGAAATTAAGAACGGCAAATTCTGTATAGTAGCTAATATTTTTAAACAGCTTATTTCCCCTTAAGCTAACCGAATAGGTAAAGCGTTTTCCCAGGTTTCTCTGGGTATCCGTACCCACATCATCGATAAAACTGAAATGGGCACCCATGGAGTGATTTTTGACAAACTCGTAACTGGCTTCACCGCCTGCCACTGTCCACTCCTGGTAGCTGAGGCCTGTTTCATCCTTAATCTGTCCCCCCAGTACTCGTAAATCGATTTTTCCTCTATTATAATGGATATTTCCTCCCAATATCGTCCGTTCGCGCAGCACCTCCTCATTTTTCAAAACTGAAAGTACCAGCCCCCGTCCCAGCAACGAATAAAAATCACCCACAGTCACTTTCAAATGCTTTGAATTGTATTGAAGAAACTTCCTGTAGAGATCAAATTCAAGGTTCTCAAGCGTCAAATTGGGCGACTGCTTGAAAAAATTATTGCCCCGAAGGGTGAAACCCATGGACCACTTTTTATAATTGGAGAAAATGGATAAAGATTCATAAAACTGGTTCTTTTTATCCGCCAATCGATTGTAATTAAATAGTGTCTCATTGGTCATATAAAAACCAATATCACCCAATTGAAAGGCTTTCAGCTCTCCTGGCGTCAGCAGGAGCAAAACAATTGAAAACAACACTGAAAGTAAAAGGATGGAAATCTTTGAAAGTCGTTTTTCTTTCTCAGTCATGGCTCAATTTCTCGATTTTTTTTATAAGTTCTTTTTCATAGCCCGGCATATAGCCAGTATGCGTATAGGCAATATTCCCTTTTTTATCGATTATCAAGGTGAAGGGGAGTTGCTCCGACGGGTTGAAAATCCGAGAAACACTGCTGTCTGGATCCAGCAATACCATAAAGGAATACCTCTTGCCTTTGATATAGCTCTCTATTTTGGAGAAAGCAGATGCATCATCCGTAGAAATGGTGATTACCTCCACCTTATCTTTATAGTCCAGGTGAATCTCATTCAATTTTTTCAGCAATTTTTTGCAGGGTTTGCACCAGGTGGCCCAGAAATCGATCACAATAATTTTCTTTCCCAGGTAATCGCTTAACTTAAAAGCAGAACCATCCATTTTTTTAAGAGAAAAATCCGGTACCAATTCTCCATAAATAAAAAAAAGTGCCATCAACCATACCAGAACAATGATTAAAATTAAAGATTTTTTCATTTTAGATATCTCCTCCAACTTTTCAACACTCCAGCACTCCATTACTCCATAGGTCCTATAGATATTGTTCTATTTTTCGAATCACAGTATCATAATAGAATCCCATCTCAGTGTACCGGATGATAAAATCTCGGTCAATGATTATATTGAAAGGGATAGCGGAAAAATTGTAGGTATTCACCGAGGAGTAATCGGGATCTGTGATCACTATATACGTGATATTGTATTCCTGGATCCACCGGTTGATATCGCTTAGATCCGTGGGATTGCCGTCTTCATCCTCGTAGATACACTGAACTATTTCCAGGCCTCTTTCTTTGTAGGTATTGTAAATTGTCATTAACTGTGATGCCTCTTGTCGGCAGGGACCGCACCACATGGTGCTGAAATTGAGCAAAATGACTTTTCCTTTTAAAGAATCCAGGCTGAATTCGTTGCCCTCAGCATCTATTTTAGTAAAGGTGGTGGCAATATTTCCCGTCCTGATACCAACTGTGGGTGGGCTGTTATCAGGCGCATCATCAATAGCATCATTTTTCTTGCAGGATGATAAAAGACTTAAAACCAACGCTGTGACCACCAACAAAATGAGTCGCTTTTTCATTCTATTCTCCTTTGTAAATATTTAGTAATGTCAAAAGTTTTTAAGATAAAACTTTCAAAACCTTTTATATTAAACACTTTTGTTCTAAAAGCTTGCCCTCTACCCTTTTTTGGTGTAAATTAGAAGGGAGAAGTTTGAAAAATGTCAAAAATATCGAGGCTTATCGTTTGGATATGCAAAAGATTTAACCGAGAACAAATCGAAAGAATCATTCAAGAATTGCTTGAGGCCTTTAAAGACCCTAACAGCGAAATCAACTCCAAAGACCGGTTTAAATAAGAACATCCACATTTCAGAAGATTTTATGTAGATTCGGATGTATAGTTTATTGCACTCAAGAGTTAAATAAATTTGAACTCAAATTTATTTTGCCTTACTGGGGCTTAATTGGGATTCCTTTCGGGTTCCTCCATCTATCAAATGTTTCTATTGACAGATTGAAGGTTCCGAAATATCATTTCAAAACCCCCAATAAGCGGACCGACTTTACTCACAAATTCTTTTAGAGAGCCAAAAAAATCGCCTCCTGAGATGGGTTTGTTCAACATTAGCTGTTATGGGCTCCGATATACAGCGGGGTGACGAACAGATACAAATACTTCTTCTTGAGGATTAACCTGGCTAACTAGAAAGTCAAAGTACAAAAAATCTAATCTCAAACAACCGTTTTTAGCTCAACCTGAGCTTTCATTTTTTCCATGAAACTTTTGACATTACCTTTTTTCTTTTTTTTTCGTTATTCCCATACATTTGTAGCAATTTTATTGCCAGGATCGAGAGTCGTAATGTGTTGCATAATAAAGACACCTTTGGTAATTTGTCACAAAAAGAGGACATATTATCATTTCTGAACGATTCGTGAATTGTGGGGACAGTCGAGAGACGAATAATTTGTGACTCTTTTTGCCTGGCACGTATTTTTTTATCAATAGTAAAACCACTATTACTTCCTTCGTAAACCATCCGGTTCAATTTTCCGTACACGTAATATTAAAAAGGATTTATAAAAATTGTATGTGATAAAATGAATATAAAAATTTGCCACGGACGAACACGGAGGAACACGGATTCCACGGCGTGGGGTGCGATGATCCGTGTTTCATCCGTGTTTGTCCGTGGCTAAAATAGTTAGGAGGGAGCATGTTAAAAACAAGCATTAAAATAGCCGTTGTGATTATAATCCTTTTTAATTGGAGAAAAAAACATACACATATGCACTGGCTGCTGTCAATGAAAATGGACAGGAGAGTGACGCCCTATACTTAACCACTCGGATAGAAGGCGGGTAAAAAAATGCAAGAAAATCAAACCATCATTGTTTAAATATAATATACTTAAAAAAAAAGGAGAATCGAAAATGAAAAAATGGGAAAACTATATGAAAACAGTGTTAGAGGTCTCCTTAATACTCCTGGCAATAATACTATCCGCTTCGTTGTTTGCTGAGGAGCAGCCGTTTGATCCTCTATCGGAACAGGTGATGAAACTAAAAAGGAAGCTTAAATTAGATGACACCCAAACTACAAAGGTGCGGGAGATTCTTGAAAAGGACCAGGCACAAACTGTAAAAGACCGAGACACTTTCAAAGAGAATGCGATCTCCCTCATTCAAGTGGCATATGACAGGAGAGATACCACTAACACGCAAATCGAGTCACTTTTAAATCCCGATCAAAAAGAAAGATTTAAAGAGATCGTTGAAATGACCCCCTTTGATCGCGATCTTTTTGAACTTACCGAAGGCCTCTGCTTGAATGATGACCAAGCATTTACCGTGGAAGGAATTCTGATTGATTATTACAATGCAGTAAAAGGAATGATACCAGAAGAAATGCGGCCCGTAGGAGGGAACGAAAAAGGCGGAAGATACGGACGAATGATACCTCCAGAAGGGATGCGAGGCTTTGGCCGTTTAAAAGCGGTAATGAAAGCACATGAGAAAAAAAAGAATAAAGCCATAAAAAAAATTCTAACAAAGGAGCAAAAAGAACTCTTTAAGCAGATACAAGAAGACAGGAAGAAAAAGAGAAAGGAATGGATGAGAAAGATGCGTGAGCAATACCATCCCTGACCTTTGTTTTCATGTGATTCAATCATAAATATATTGATATTAATTTAATAATCAAGAATTAATAATCAACAATCAATTGCTAATTGTTAATTTAGCGTTATTCCCCCCTCAACCTCAACCTGAGTACTTGAAATCTCCCCTCAGCCTGAATCTGGTAAGTTTAAGATTTCAACCAGCAGCGAAAGTAACTATTCAGTTTTTGCAAGTAAAATGCAGTTCATGATTGAACGAGCCTCAGGGAGGTGGCGCCTGTTTCTAAGGACACCGGACGGGCGAGTGAAACATGAACTGCATGATACATTTTTCTGAAACTGAATAGTTACCAGCAAAACGGTTGTTTTTTCTTTATCGGTTATGTTATAATAAATTATGGGAAAACCAATCTTAGATATAAAAAAAATAACCAAATCTTACGGTGAGATTACTGCGTTGAATAATTTCAGCTTTTCCTTGAAAAAAGGCGAAGTTCTGGGTCTCCTGGGGCCCAATGGTGCAGGCAAAACCACCCTGATATCCATCCTCTCCGGCACCGTAAAAGATTTTTCAGGCACTGTAACCTTTAAAGAGAAGAATCTTTTCTCCGATCGGAAATTGAAAAACCATATGGGCATTGTACCCCAGGATATGGCCTTTTATGAAGATTTAAATGCCTTTGATAATTTGATGTTCTGGGGAGGTCTTTACGATATTTCTCGGGCAGAGTTGAAAAAGCGCGCCCTGGAGCTGCTGGACCTGGTGGAATTGAGTGCCCGGGCCAAAGAGCCTATTAAAAATTTCTCCGGCGGTATGAAACGAAGACTCAACGTTGCCATTGGCCTGATTCACAAACCTGAACTGCTCTTGTTGGACGAACCCACGGTGGGCATCGATGTACAGGCCAAAGTGAGTATACTGGATATTATTAAAAACGTAGGTGTGAAAGGAACCTCTGTCATTTTTACCACACACCAATTGGCAGAAGTGGAAGAGATCTGTTCCCGCATTGTTATTATGGATAAAGGCACTTTATTAGCAGATGGAACGTTGGACCAGTTGATAAAAATCGTCGGAGAAAAAGAGATCGTTGATGTGGAAGGGGATTTTTCCGCTGCTGATATATCGGAGATATTAAAAAAAATCGATTTCGCAGAAATCCTTTCTGTTAACGACAACCTGGTAAACCTGGCCTTTGATAACACCGATAAAATCCCTTCCATGATGGAGCTTTTATTTAAAAACAATATCCCGGTTTCCGATTTAAAGATAAAATCTCCTAACCTGGAAGCCGTTTTCTTGAAATTAACCGGACGGAGTCTGAGAGATTGAGCGGATGAGACGGATATTGTTGATATTTAAAAATGATGTAAAACGGCGGTTAAAATCGCCTTATGCTGTCCTGGTCCTGCTCTTAATCCCAATAGCCATGACCGGTATAATCGGTGCAATATTCTCACCTTCTGAGAACAAATTACCCAAAATTAACGTCCTGGTGGTGGATAAAGATAAAAACATTGCATCAAAATTTCTCCTGGGCGCCTTTGATTCCCCCCAGCTGAAAGAGATGTTCCAGGTCTCCATAGTGGATGAAACCGAAGGGAAAAGATTAATTTCAAAAGGCAACGCTTCCGCGTTAATTGTTATCCCAGAAAAATTCTCTGACCGCCTCATAAAGGCAGAAAAATCGGAGTTCCTGTTGATTAAGAATCCATCGCAACAGTTTTTGCCTAATATTGTGGAGGAATTTATGACCACCTTTTCGGTCATTATATCCGGGATCGTCCAGGTCTTTGAACCCGAAATAAAGGCAGTTGACCGGTTGTTGAACATCCCATTGGAGCAGGTTTCCATTGCAGCCATGACACCCTTCCTGGAACAAAGCAAATCCAAGATAGTCACCTTAAAGAATTACCTCTCGCCCTTGCTCATTCAATTGAAAGAGGAGGTTACGGGAAAAAAGAAAGAAGAACCTGGGTTGAATATCTTCTCAGTGGTACTGCCTGGAATGTCGATCATGTTTCTTTTGTTTATCATTGAGATTTTTCTCAGGGATATACTGGCAGAAAGAGAGGACGGAAAATTGCAGCGAATGATGTTTGCGCCCTTGAGAGCCATGGAATTTGTCTTTGCTCGGATCATCAGTGGATGGATGATGGGGATATGTGTCTACCTGGTGACCATTCTCCTGGGAATTCTTTTATTTGATATCTCCTGGGGAAATTACCTGTACCTTTTTCTTTTTACAGCCGTCACCTGTTTCTGGATCGCCAGCTTTTTTGCTCTGTTGAACTCCTTTTTTAGAAATAGAAACCAGGCGGGTGCATTTTCTGCTCCTATTATCCTGGTTTTCAGTGCTTTCGGCGGCAGTATCTTACCAGTCAATCAACTGCCCGAAGCATTCCACTGGATTTCTTTGATTACCCTCAACCAATGGTTTATCAGAGGGGTTGATCAAATCCGCTCCGGCATCTTTCCTTCTATTTCCTTTGGGGTTCTGCTCCTCTCGGGAATGCTCCTGTTTTTATTCGCTTCACAATTTCTCAAAAAGAGGATAACCGTATGAAAAGAATCTTGCATATTGCATTTAACGATGTAAAAATTATGGTGAAAGACAAGACCTTTTTTTTCTGGACCCTCTTGTTTCCAATGATATTTATTTTAATTTTCGGGAATCTCTACAAAGAAGATAGGGGGCAGACACAGGCTTCGTTGATGGTATTGAACCAGGACACCGGGCAGTGGGGGGCTTATTTTATCGAGAAACTCAAATCACCGGGGATTAGCCTCGAATTAGTAGAAGAAGAGCCAGAAGAATACAATCGGATTCTTATAATCCCGGAGGATTTTTCAAAAAAGATAGAAAATAAAAAAGCGCAGCAATTGGTGTTTAAAAAAAAGGAAAGCGCCAATGTTAATGCCGCAGCACAAGTGGAAACCAAGATAATCCAGGCCATTGCCAAAGTCATTACCGAATTGATCCTTTACCCTGATACGACTACTTTTTTCGAAAAAAAGAGCGAATTTAAGAATATCATCGAGATCAAATCCCAATTACCTGAAAATACCCTGGAAAAAATACCTACAGGATTTGACCATGTGATACCAGGCGTTCTTGTACAGTTTATATTGATGATGGTACTGATCTATGGGGGCATTGTCGTGATGATGGACCGTCAGAGGGGAATTCTCTCCCGCATCCTTTTCTCTTCCGCATCCATTACCGAGCTGTGGGGTGGGAAATTCCTGGGACGGCTCTTTATGGGATTCATTCAAGCGTTCCTCTTAATCGTTACCGGGCTATTGTTTTTCAATTTAAACCTGGGAGACACGTTTCTTTCGCTGTTGAATGTATTGTTTTTTTCCATTGCCATTGCTTCTCTCAGTATATTCATCGGTTCCGTTCTGAATAAAGAGGATTTAATCGTAGGCGTATCTGTTCTGGTTGCCAATATTTTTGCCGCTCTCGGCGGCTGCTGGTGGCCCATTGAAGTGGTCCCCCAGACCTTTCAAACCATCGGCATGTTCTCCCCTGCTTACTGGGCTATGGATGCCTTTCATCAAATCATTTTCTTTAACAAAGGATTAATGGATATTCTCACGAATTTTATCGTGCTGGTGGGATTCACCCTGGTTTTCACTCTCCTGGCTATTAAGTTTTTTAAGATTAAGGATTAAGGAGCTTTAATACCTGTCATTGAGGACTTTTAAGGATTTGTCATTGTGGATTTGGAGTACTTGTCATTGAGAGCTGTAAGGGCTTGTCATTGGGAAGAGGAAAAAAGGACCAGGCGAAAAATTCCACCACCGTTCTTTTTTCAATGTAGGGACGCGATTTATCGCGTCCGGAATTATTCCTCCCGCCAGCAAATGTATGCCCCATCGGCACATCCAACGATGAAAATGTTACAATAACAAAATTCACAAATTAAAAAGCAGCCGGGGGCATGATGAATGGAAAGGAGGTAACCCCCTGGGCAGTGGTAATAGGACCGGACGCGATGAATCGCGTCCCTACAAGAAAAAGGTGATCAGCACGCAAATCAATATGATTCAAGATGAAGGAAATTCTCCTGAATTCTGGATTTATATTCAAATGAGTGCTTGTCATTGAGAACTTTAAATTTTTTTCATTTTTTTAATTTCCTATTGACAAACTCCTAAAATTCCCCCTGACGTGAGCGAAGCGAACCAATGACGCCGAAGGCAAATGACGAGCTCTTAAAAGTTCTTAAACTCTTCCTTTGCAACGTGCTGAATCACTCGCCCTTTTTTAATTAGAGCTACATAATCCGCAAAAAAATGCACCCGTTTTAGATGATGAGAAATGTAGAGCACACCAATTGCCAATTGCTCAAATATTTTTTTAAAATAGCGTATCAACCGGGCCGCCATAATCTCATCCAGGGATGAAAAAGGCTCATCCAGTATAACAAATTCCGGTTCCAATACCAAAGCCCGACCTAGAACGATTCGCTGCAATTGGCCCCCGGATAATTCCGATGGATAACGATCCAAAAAACTCCCGGGAATCTCAAGAAGCTCCAGTAAAAGACCTATTTTTTCTTTGATTTTTTTTCTATTGAATCTTTTATCAATAATCAACGGTTCCGATAGGATCTTTTGAATCTTAAAATAGGGATTAACCGAAAGAAAGGGATTTTGAAACATCACCTGGTTTTTCCTTCTGAACTCTTTTTGAGAGATTGATTCAATGTTTTTCCCTTTATAAATAATTTCGCCGGTATCACAGCTCTCCAGTCCCAAAAGAATTCTGGCCAGGGTCGATTTACCGCAGCCGGATTTTCCCATCACAGCGTTTATTTTTTTTTCGTAAATCGTAAGATTAATGCTGTCCAGGGCCGGGAATCGTAATTTTTTACCCTTCTTGATCTTCTTCGTATAAAATTTTGAAACATTTTTTAATTCAAACCGGGTCTCCATGCTTGATATAATAAAAGAAACTCAGGTTAAGGTCAAGGGTAAAGTTCAGGTTAAAGGGAAAAACTCTCAACCTCCAGCTCAACCCGAGGTGGGTGTGCTTTTTAAATGCTTAGCCGTTTTTCCTTTGATTTTCTTTTAATTGTTTTTCCCCTTTTTTTTTATAACTGAATATAGTAAAATGATGTATTAAGGAAAAAAAATGGAGGATAAAAGATGAAAGCGAATAAAAATTGTATAGGGGTTAAGAGACAAATATCTATTTTTTTGCTAGTGTTTATGGTAATCATGGGATTTAAGTACGGTTTTGGACAGGAACGTTTTTTAATGGACGAGAATACCTTTCAGAAATTTAAATTATCCAAACGGATGTTTGAGAAAGGTAAAGCTTACTTTCTTAAAGAAAAGTACAATAAGGCGAAGAAATCATTGAAAGAGTGTCTGGAGGATTTTCCTAGGTATTCCCAGGCCGATTATTTTCTCTCTCAAATCTTTTATAAGGAGGGAGATTTTCCAAAAGCGTTGGTACACATTGAGAAAGCCAAAGCAAATTATGGATTCATGGCTGATCTACTGGTGGCCACCCAGCAGAAGTATTTGGATGATTTGAGGACACAAAAACAGGAATTGCAAGCCAATCTGATTGATTTAACCAGTGGCAGTGATATTGATCAGGTAAAAGCCCTTATCAAGAATATTGATACGAAGTTAAATGAACCGATACCTGTGGTGCCCAAAAAATCTGCCGATTATTATTATTTTCACGGTAATATCTTCATGAAATTGAAAAAATATAACGAGGCCCAAGCTCAATATATTGAGGCCTTACAAATAGATCCAAATCATGGCAATGCCAGTAATAATCTTGCCAGTCTCTATTATATGATCAAACAGTATCAGAAAGCTTTAGATTATCTGACCCAGGCTGAAACCAACGGCGTTAAAATAAATCAAGAATTTAAAAAGGCAATTCTGAAGGCCCTGAAAAAGGAATAGTCCGGTTGATTTTTTTTTTACTTTTTTTGAGGTTGTTTTTTTAGGTCTCCTATTAAGAATCTAGATATCACAGTCTCCTTGTCGTCACCAATAATTTTTTCGTCTGCCGTTTTGATATTGAAAATGCCCTCTACTTTAAAAGGTAAATTATAACTTTGTTTTTTGTACAATATGATGAAATCAGTGCCTGGACTGGCAGGTATGGCATGGTAACCCCGTTCGTTTTCGCTGACAGGCAATTCTATCTCTTCAGACACCGCGCTGATTTTTTGTATGGAATTCAGGTAACCTTTTAATAATTCAACTTCCATTTGTGTAAACCGCTCCAATATATATTTCTCCGAGTGAGCTCTGGCAGCAGTACTTAATTGCGAATATTTTATTATCGCCTGATCAAACGGTACCTGCGGTTTTTTCCGTTCTGTAACAAACCAATTGATTTTTAAATTGTCATAATAGATTCCCTTGTAACGAAAGTTATTGACAATGGAATAACATTGATACAATTCTTGCAGTTTTATTTCCTCTTTTCCTTTAGATATCTCTTCGCCGTCAGACGGTTTGATTTCATTTTCTTTAGAAGTGATTGGGGAACCGCATTTGTGACAAAATTTCGAGTCCGGTAGTAACTGATTCTCACAGTTTTGGCAAAATCCGGGATCTTTCTCTTCTGGTGCCATACATTACCTCCTTTAAAATACTAATTTAACAGGAATAGGAGAAAAAATCAAATATTTAATAATAATTTAAGGTTAAGGAATAAAGGGGTAGAGAGGTAAAGAGGTAGAGAGGTAGAAGCGGAGCTTTGGGGTTTTCACAATTTTAAAAACTCTTGATTTATACTCAAAGAATTGATATAAATAATATTTTAGAATCTACCGATAGGATATAAAATGAATTGTTGTCCGTGGATAGTCTGTTTTCGTCCGTGGCTAAAACAAGGAGAAAAGATGAAGAGAAACGCGTTGTTTTTGCTTTTAATTTTTATTTTAATCGCCGGGTTATTAATAAGCACAGGATGTAAAAAAAGAGAGGAAATAGAGTACGACTGGGTCAATGAACTCTGGGAGCAGCAGATCGTTCAAATAGACGCCTATATACGTAATATGGAAAAGGCAACAGGTGCAGAAGAAACAGCCGCTGCCATTGACACTTTCACCCAGGATTTGGATGAAATAATACCCCGATTTAATGTTTTGTTTGATAAATATCCTGCCTTTAAAGAGAAGATAAAAAAAGAGAGAACCGAACAAGGGGAGTTGACCTCGGAAACCCGTAAAAATGAAGAGGCAATGGCGAAATTAATCGCAGTGGGATTATTTACAGAAACCATCGTGAAGATGAGGATGAGAAAATTCAAAGATCACCCGGTAGCAGTAGAGGCCCGGCAGCGGCTGATTGAAATCCAAAAAAAGATGAAGCTGGAGGATTCTTTCAAAAAAGATGTGAAAGCCGGAGATCAGTACAGTAAATTGGTGGCAGGGCAAATGACCGGCAGCCCAAAGGTAGAAGAATTCTTTAAAAAACTGCGCAGAGCCAGTGTTACTTCCCGGCTAAAAATAACCATGCGGAATATCTTTTTATTGGGGCGGGCCGTCGAAGCCTTTAAATCCGATTACACGTACGCTCCAAAAGTGACAGAATTGGATCAGCTTAAGAATTATGCAGACTTTGTTCCCAAATATATAAAGGAATTGCCGTTAGAAGACGGGTGGGGGAATTATCTTTATTACAAAGAAGAGGGAGCCAATTACTGGATAGGAAGTGCTGGCAGTGATGGAAATTTCCTGGGATTTGCTCAAAAGGGGTTTTATACTGAGCTTGAGGGAACCGATGTGATCTATTCCAACGGACGTTTTATATGTGCTCCGAAAATGGGGAAGACCAGCAAAAAGGAAGCCGCAGACTAACCCAGATAAGAACAAACATGTAGAAAAAAGGGAAAAAAGAGCTAATGCAACTATACATGTATTCATGTATACACGAATACATGCTTGACAAAGCAGACATTTGACGTTATAATTTCGACATATGTCATGTTAACGATCAGGAGGTCACAAAATGGAGCTTAGAGGTGTCGCCGAGGTTTTAGGGGGGGTTAAAGTTCTACAGAAAAAAATCGACAGCCGAATGGATCTAATTGAATTGAGTAATAAAGGTGTTTCTAAAGATGCTCTCTTGCGCCTGGCAAAATATTTGAATCTCTCTATTAGGCAAATGGCGGAACTCCTTTCGATTACTGAGAGGACCATACAGAGATATACTCTGAAAAAAAACTTTAATACTATCGTGTCTGAACAAATCTTGCAGATTGCAGAAGTGGCAACCAAAGGTACCAATGTATTTGGAGATAAAGATAAATTTCTCTCATGGATGAAACAACCCAATAAGGCTCTGGCGAATAAAACACCAATGAGTTTATTCAGCTCAAGATTCGGAACAGAAATGGTACTGGATGAGCTAGGGCGAATTGAGCATGGGGTGCTCTCATAGTAGTCATGATCGTTTATCGAATTGCAAAAACAAAATATATCAGTGATTTGTCAGGTATGGGAGCCAGATTATATGGGGGAAGGTGGAACCATAAAGGTGTTGGTCTTATTTACACCTCAGAAACCAGAGCACTGGCAACTGTAGAATATCTCGTTCATGTACCTCTATCAATGGTCCCAAACGATCTTAGTATCGCTTCTATTGAGATACCTGATGATATCGTCACTAAAGAAATCCCTATATCTGACTTGCCAGGTAATTGGAGAAACTACCCGTCACCGCTTGAACTCGCTGAGTTGGGAACCCGGTGGGCATTAAGCAATGATACACTTTTACTTTGTGTTCCTTCAGCCGTTGTAGAACATGAATTTAATATCCTGATCAACCCATTACATCCGGATATGATTCATGTTACTATTTCTCATATTGAAAATTACAGATTTGATAATCGGTTACTTCAATAAAAGAAAAAAATGGAGCAATCAAAAATAGTGGTGATTTTTATGCCTTGCAAAAATGATAAAAATTATAATATTTTCGCTAACAAACCTGGCCTGATCATTTTTTTTACCACCTTAAATCTTTTAGGAGAAAGAAAATGCTCTGTCGTTGTAATACCCTTCGCCACCAGGGCAAGATATTCTCCACGCTCCATTTGAACCGGAAGATTTAGTAGATCAAGGGCTATTTCAGGTATTCCCAACTCTATTTGCTTTAAAAAATTGCTTATACTGTCAGGTTCAGGGCAGTTAAAAGGGCTGTATAAACTAAGTATGTTGAAAGCCGATCGAAGATGAAACCTCGTGGAATCCGCAATTGTACGAACATCACCAAATCCTAGGGGGAAATAAGGATTCGTAGTAAAGTTCGCTTCAATAGAATCGATAGGAGTACCATCTATCCATTCCTGTATAATACAGATTTTCTTACATCTTGCGTAGAAATTATGGTAACTTCTTACATTTAACCGAAGTAAACTTAGCATTGAATTATCGATAAAAGAATTGGCGATTTGGGGCCATTTCGCTTCGGAATTCCCCTTCTTATTGAGAGGAATATACTGTGAGTCTAATTCCGGGATACCCTGGATGAGTGCCGCCAACTCCATCGGAGTCAACATTCTTTTTTTACTATACCTGCTGAAGAGTTCTAATAATTTTAAACAGGATGGCAAAGAGAAGGATGATTGACCACATGCACTTCCCAGCAAAGTTAATTTTAAATGCTCACCATTTTGTTCGATTAACTCATTTTCTAATAAAACATCGAGAACATCTGAGATTTTTTGGGATATATTTTTACACCAACCGTGATCTTTTCGGTTTCTTAGATAACCCCCAAACGTATTTGATAGAAGTTTCGGTAATTCGGAAGTATCAATCTGCATTACTTGTGACAATAGTTTTATAATCCATGTTCCCAGATCATCTTCCCTAAAACTGGAGGATATTGGATCGGGGACAGCTTCAACATATTTATCAAAGAGATTTCGTCTCTGAATTGAGTTCCCGGCTGTCATAATAGCTGTACCAGTTTCTTGAAAACCCAGTCTACCCGCACGTCCTGCCATGTTTTGAACCTCACCCACAGTATATTCCCTGTTCTCCCATGGATACGCATGCTCGACAATAATTACATATGACGCAGGCGTATTAATCCCCGCAGCAAGAGTACTGGTTGAAACTAAGACTCTTATTTTCCCATCCTGGTCCCGAAAAGAGATCTCGATAGCACTTCTTTGCTCTCTTGTTAGATTGGAGTTGTGGAAAGCTGTTCCTCCCCTGGTACACTCTTTAAGTGTTTGGGCAGTAGAGGATATGTCCAGTGCCGGGAGTTGGTCCAAAACCTCCTCAGCAGCAGAGTCGAGACCTAATTCTTTTGATAAATATTTGGCACAGCCCTCTGCAGCTCTACGGGTATTTCTAAAAACAAGAATCTTTACATCCTGATTACCCTTCATTAACACCTTGCAAATTGCGACAATTAAATCCTGTGGCCCAGGTTCTCTTCCATGTTGACGTATCGTATAGTGATTAAACAATTGTTTCTTTTTTACATTTCCATTTTTATCTTTAAATTGGAATTTACCTGTTCCATCCACTACTCCGAATTCCAATGGAACGGGTCTTTCTTTTGTACATAAATACGTTATGCCAAGCCAATCATTAAAGTAATTGATGTCACCAACTGTCGCTGATAGTAATAATAATTGGGGTTTGAAACCTTCCTGGCTTGCAATTCTCAGGTGAGTCAATATCAGCTCAACGACAATCCCCCTATTATTATTACCGATAAATTGTGCTTCATCAATTACAATCAACCCGGTTTTATCAAGAATATTGGAATGATTAACCACAAGAGCAAGGAACATCTCGTAAGTTAAAAAAGCAATATCATATTTGCTCTTAAGAAATTCTTTTGTTTGGTCCAGGTAATCCCCGGAGCATCTGATAACGTTAATTTTAAACTTTTCCTGGTACCGTTCGGTAAAACTTTCAAATTTCTCGTTTACCAATGCTCGATAAGGGAGAAGAAAAACCACCTTTCTACTATTCATCATGTTTTTAACGGCAGCCAGCTCACCGATAAATGTTTTTCCGCTGCTGGTGGGTGCACTGATGAATACCGACTCACCATCTAATACACCATAATCATTGATTGCTGTTACCTGTAAAGGGAGCAATTCGGTTCCTATATTTTGTCTCCACATCTGGCAGATACTTTCGGACAAACTGAATCTGACCAAATCCATCATTTGGTTGCCGATTTTTATTTTGTTTCCAATCAAATTCCCACCATATAATGCTTTCCTTTAAAGCAGAGGCCGCTGGTATTAAATTTTCTGGATTTTACACTTTTTTCATTCATGCTTTAATAGTAGAATGATTGGAGGAAAATGTCAAGAGTACAGGGACAGGCCGCAAACCGTGATATCACTCCCTACCATGGCTATAAGTTAACATAGGGAAGTTTTAAAGTTACTCATCGCAACCGTTTTTTAATTCAAAAGCCTCCCCTATTTCCGTTTTTTTGACAATATGCCACCGGATGTGAGTCAAACGGTTAAGAAAGTAAAGATCGTGACTTACCAACAATAAACCACACGGGCAATTATCAAGTGCTTTTTCCAGGCATTGGATAGAAGGTAAATCCAGATGATTGGTGGGCTCATCCATGATAATGAGGTTCGGTTCATGTACAATGCCTATTGCCAGGAGGATTTTACGAACCTCACCGGGACTTGGTTCCATGCTTTCCAAAAGCCGGTGCGGTCGGGAACCGAGACGGCTGACAATAGTCATCATATGTCCCTTCTGTTGGCTGGATAAACTGCGGATTTGATGAATGATCTCTTTGGATGTAGCACAATCAATTTCTTGCGGTAAATAGGTGACCCGCAATTTCGACATATTCAATGTCTTCATAATATGGCGAACCAGGGTACTCTTTCCACTCCCATTGATCCCGGTGAGGGCAATGCGATCACCAGGCCGCATGAAAATCTCTGGGAAATGGAGCCACCGGTTGGATCCCAGGGGGATTTTTCCTTCTGTTAAATGGAAAAGCATGCTGCATGTGGCCCGGGAACCAGGCAGCCAGATTCCCAATTCATAATTTTTTCTCACCTTTATGTGATCCAGTTTTTTTTGCTGATGTTTCATTCGGCCGTCCAACTGCCGCAGCCGTTTCCCTGAAGTACCGTTTTTTCCGGTCAAGCGGGCCAGGTCACATTTTGAGCGGGTGTCATGGTCTTTGATGGCCAATCCGCGCTTGGAGAGTTTCCGGCGCGCCTGGGAAGCGGCCTCCCTGTGCCTGGAGGCCTCGCGTTTCAATCTGCTTAATTGGCGCTTGGCCTGGATGCGCTGGTCACCACGATAGGTCTCCTCTCTCTGGGCCTCTTTAAAACCGTTTGAATAATTGCCCGGTCGCATGGTTGCCGCGGGTGGATCCAAGAAAAGGCACTGTTGGCATAGGCTGTCCAGGAGTTCCCGGTCATGGCTCACCAGGAGTCCGATACCTTTGAAAGATTGCAGTGCTTCCGCCAACATATTGCGGGCATTGGAATCGAGATGATTGGTGGGTTCATCAACCGCCAGTATGTGTGGTTGAAGCCAGAGCGCAGCGGCAATTTGTGCCCGTTTGCGCTCCCCGTGGCTGAGGGTGGGCCAACGTAGAAGCCAGTCCTCTTCAATGCCCAAACGATATTTGATTTTATGGGCGGATTTTTCGGTGTCTTCTATTAGAGCTTCCAGCATATGGGGGGGATCATCTGTACGCTGGGGGCAGTAAGCAGCATGGGGGGGAAGATTAACCTGGCCCTGCTGCGGGAATAACTGACCTGTGGCAAGTTTTAGCAGTGTGGTTTTCCCGGTTCCATTGGCCCCAATAATGCCGGTCCATCCCTGCGGAAAATGGGTGGAAATGCCTTCCAATAACGGATTGGTGGCAGTATCATAGGCAAACGATACATCCTGGAAAATAACGGATCGATAACTCATTGTTTACTCCTTATCTTGTTGTTGAAACGCTTTTCGCTTTTCGCTGTTCCGTTTATCCAGTCCTTTTCTACGGTTGGGGTTTTGGCTTTTGGGGATTAAAAAGGAATTTCCGGAACCATAAAGGGAAGTAAAGAGAAGGAACGGAATCAACAGTTCAACGGTTTAACGTCGTCATATCCTTGTATTCCCGTCTTTTTACTTCTTCACTGCCGTGGCTCCTTACAATTGGTTTATAGTTTCTAGAGTTCTATTATAAAGGAAATTGGTTTGTTTTTCAATAGTTGACGCCTTTTTTTTCCTGGCACCAAGTCTTTCGCTTTTTAACATATTCACATTTTTCTCACTTTTGTGATATTTTATGGTATTGAAATTTTTGAGTGAGCCTAGAAACGCTATATATAATCAACGCACTTGTCAGGGATCGAACCTGCGGCACTGGGATTATAGGGGAAGATCGTACAGGCACGAAAGATCTTTTCCGACCTGTCCTAAATATCGGACAGTTTTCCATCGTTATTTCCGGCATCAAAATTGCTTGCAAAATATATAGTAAAAAAACGTGAAAAAATAAGGAGTAATAAATGTACAAAAAAGTAAAAGGTTTAACTATTATCCGGTTGGCAAAAATAGTTGTACCCCTGGTATTTATAACATTTTTCATTACGACCTGCAATCCGAGCCAAAGTCAAAATTCCCCAGTGGATCAAAAAAAGTGGACCTTCCTATTTTACGACGATGCAGATTTCAATCGAGCATATGATCCATTTAAAGATTTTAAAAAATATATGTGTTCAAGTGAAAATCTTAATGTGCTCATTCTCCGGGATCAGGAATTCGGCCCTGCAAAAATCTGGTATGTCGATAAAGATCATAATCCGATATGCCTTAAAGAATTAGGAGAAATAAATATGGGAGACTACCAATCGCTTTACGATTTCGTGGATTATTCCAAAGAAAACTATCCTGCCGAACGATATATTATATCTTTCTATAATCATGGGGGCGCCTGGCAAGGGGCCTGTATCGATAAAGCCAGTGATAATGATATCTTAACAATGGATGAAATGCAGCGTGCACTGACAGATACAGGAGGGGTCGATATCGTTTGCTTTAGTGCACCATGCCTCATGGGTGCATTGGAATCAGTTTATGAACTGAGAAATTGTACGGATATCTACATAGGCAGTGAGGAAGGAAGTGGGTATATTATATGGCACAGGGCAATGGAACAAATTTGTGAAACATTAAATCAAAACCCGGATATCACGAGCATTAAATTGGGAGAGGAAATAATCGGAATCATCAATCAAAATACGATGCCGCTGCAATCTAAGGATTTAAACATTCTCACAATGAGCGCTGTCAGAACCGACAGAATCAATGAGGTCATCCAGGCGGTAGAAGAACTGAGCCTTTATTATTTGAGTCATTTTGATGCCTCCTGTTCCTTTATACAGTCGGTCTATAATAATGTTCTCGTATTTGGCAAAGGATTTTCAATGGATCTTTACGATTTTGCCGAGATATGCCACGACGTTGAAACAGATCCGGCAGTTCTCAGTAAATTGGAACTTGTGATGGAAAGTCTGTCAGATGCCGTAATTGCAAAATGTAATGGCAGTACAACTGCCAATGCTCATGGGTTATCCATATATTTTCCTAACTCACCTTCATATAGTTATGATCCAAAATATGGAGATTCAGACTACGGGTTGGATTTTTCAGCCGATACTCATTGGGATGAATTCCTGGATGCATATTTTAGTACTTTCAGCGTGGGCAAAAACCAGGAAGTTGTAGATCATTTTATTCATGCTTCTGATGGCTTGTTTCCCCCAAAATAAAGGTTGAAGAATAAAAAGTGACAGCCGGAAGGTCCCGGTTAAAATCAGCATGAACATGAGATAGAGGATGACAGTTCATTACTCCAATCCCATGGTGAATAAAAAGGTGCCAGACCAGCTATTTTTCCACTGAATAAAAAAATGCGCCTGGCAGGGATCGAACCTGCGGCACTGGGATTAGGAATCCCAAGCTCTATCCTCTGAGCTACAGGCGCATGATTTCAATGACTATTTATATAGCACGTTTTAAAATTTATGTCAATTGCCCTTTGGTATAATTGGTTTCAACTCTTTATAAAGTACTTGCGACGCTAATTTATGTCCAGCAGCATTTAAATGTACCCCATCATATGTGAGCTTTTTAAACCCGAAATGATCAAAAGCTTCAGTCAAATCCAGGACCTTAAACCCGTTTCGCTCCGCCTCATAGCGGATGATATCGTGAGCTCTTGCATATACATATTGCTGATGGAATTTTTTTAGAAGCGGAAATATAACTACTATAACCTCAAATTTATTATCCACTGACATCCGTTTTAACTCTTCAAATGAATACCGTATCTTACCGATACGAGTAGGAGAGGTATAATGCTTTAACCAGAAAGGATTCTCATATTTATCAAGGACCTGGTGGATTTCTTCAACGTATCGATCGATTACAGGATCATTCTCCACAGGCTGGTACAATTCCTGGAACTGATGGTCATATCCCTTTATTGAATTCATTTCTCTTTTTAGTTTATTAATTAAACTCATTCTGTTTAATTTTAATTTGACAAATTGAACAATACGTAACGACCGCTTCATGGAAACGAATTTTTTAATCTTTTTATATTCCAGGGGGGTGATTCCAATATCATTCAAACAATAGGCAACAATTACCAGGTTTGGTGAAAATTTCAGCCCCTTTTGCTCAAAATGTTTTACCTCCTGCAATGTATCGTAGCCTAAAACCGCTAAATTTAATACTTCAATGGGTGTGGAATCTCTTAAAAAATATTTCTCCACCTTCTGTGGGAAAAGATCTTCCTCTTTCAAAATAGTTCCAAAAGCAAGTGAATCCCCAAGCACACAAATCCGAAACGTGTTTTTCTTATCGATATCAAATTCCCTGCCCCTGAATCCGTGTGAATTGATGCGTATTTCAGCACGGATTATCGTACCTTTATAACCAGGATTCAATTCATACCTGATATATTTATTGGAAGACTGCTTTAAAAAAATATGCTCCCTTCCCGCTTTTTCATTGATATGTTTTAAGGGATTGTAATCGAAGGCCCGTAAAAAAATTTCCATTAATACCAACACCAACAGCGTGAGAAGAAAAGGCGTGGACATTCGGAATAGAATTAATTTTGTTTTCTTTTCTTTGGTCATGTGATATTATAACCAACTTGTCCCTGTTTGACAAGAGCACTTTTGAGCACTTGTCATTGGCCTTCGGCGTCATTGGTTCGCTTCGCTCACGTCAAGGAGGCTTTTTAGAGCTTGTCATTGGTCATTGGTTCACTCCGCTCACGTCAGGGAGGCTCTTAAGAGCTTGTCAATAGGAAATTAAAAAAATAAAAAACCTTAAAAGCACTCAATAACAAGCACTCAAAAGTTCCAATGACAAGCATTAAAGATCCTAATGACAAGTACTTAAAAGCCACCCTGACAAATCCTTAAAGTACTCAATGACAAGTACTCAAAATCCTCAATGACAAGTTTAAAGTTCTAATGCCCTCATTGACATGTGATCTTTTTTCCAGTATGATAGAACCTACGTAAAAAGGAGTTTGGGCTATATGGATAAAGCACCAACATATGAAGAAAAACTGATGCGACAAATTGTAGAGTTGGCATTGTGGGAGGACAGAGTCCGGGAGGATGTTACTACCAACTCCCTGATGGAGTATGACCGGAAAGTAATCGCTGCGGTTACTGCCAAAGAGGAAGGAGTTATATCAGGGGTCGAAGTCTTTACTGCTGCCTTTCAAATGATTGATACTGAAATTTCTGTCAAGGTTTTTAAAGGTGACGGCAGTGCGGTTAAGAAAGGAGATACGGTGTTGGAAATTGAAGGGAAGGAGAGCTCCATATTGAAAGTTGAACGAACGGCATTAAATTTTTTGCAGCGGTTGAGTGGTATCGCTACCCTGACCCAGAAATTTGTCGATAAATTAAAATCCTACAGTGCCTCGTTACTGGATACACGGAAAACAACACCAGGGATGCGTTACCTTGAGAAAAAAGCTGTAAAAGACGGGGGGGGTACCAATCACCGGATGAACCTGGAAGATATGGCCATGGTTAAAGACAATCATATTAAAATGGCCGGAAGTATTTCAACAGCAGTAAAAAAAATCAAGGAGAAATTCCCAGGGAAAAAAATTGAAGTGGAAGTAAAAAATCTCAAAGAATTGGAGGAAGCCCTTTCTATGGGTGTGGACATTGTTATGCTGGATAATTTTAGTACCAAGCTGTTGCGAGAAGCGGTTAAGATAAACAACCACCGGGTGAAACTGGAGGTTTCCGGCAATATAAGCCTGGAAAATATCGAGGAAAAGGCGGTTGAAGGCATTGATTTTATTTCTGTTGGCGCCCTAACCCACTCCTTTAAGTCCCTTGATTTGAGTTTGAATATAATCCATCATGTTTAAAAAAGAGAGGTAATCCATGAAACAAGAATATATTGAAACCGATGTTCTAATAATCGGTTGCGGCATTGCTGGTTCAACGGCTGCATTGCTCCTGGCCGAAAATGGGATAGACACCATTATGATTTCCAAAGGCCCGGATCATTCTGCTACCAATACCTATTATGCACAGGGAGGCATTGCTTCACTGGGTGAAAAGGACTCGGCAGAGCAATTTATCAATGATATTATAAAAAGTGGCGGAGGCATCAACTATAAAAAGGCTGTGGAACAGGTGGTTCACCGCTCTCACCAGGTAGTGAAAGATATTTTAATCGATAAACTCAACGTCCCTTTTTCTGCTAGCAATGGTCATTATAACCTGGCAAGAGAAGGTGTACACTCCCAACGACGGGTTCTTAATGTTAAAGATATGACGGGTAGAATTATCCAGGAGCATTTTTTTAAGTACCTGAAAAAAGTAAAAAAATTAAAAATACTTTTTAATCATACGGCCATTGACCTGCTGACCTATCCCCACCATTCCATAAATATCGACCGATTGTACGAAGAACCTGCCACCATTGGTGCTTATGTATTGGATCAGTCTTCTGATAAAGTGATGCGTATATTTGCAAAGAAAGTTATCATGGCCAGTGGGGGTTTAAGCAGTATATATTTGCACTCCACAAATCCGCATGATGTGGTGGGCAATGGTGTTGCCATGGCTTACCGGGCAGGTGCACGTCTCGCCAACCTGGAGTATATCCAATTCCACCCCACCTCACTCTATCACAAGGAAGCAGACAGTTTTTTAATTTCCGAAGCAGTAAGGGGCGAAGGGGCGAAATTGATGAATCGGAAAGGGGACTATTTCATGAAAAAATACTCCTCTTTGGGCGACCTGGCTTCGAGGGATGAGGTCTCCCGGGCCATCTATGAGGAAATGATCAAATACGGTGACGAATACGTTCTGCTGGATATGGCATCCTTTGCCAAAATAGACATAAAAGAGAGATTCCCCACCATTTATGAGACCTGTATGAAGTATGGAATCGATATTGAAAAAAGACCCATACCTGTGGTCCCTGCCGCCCATTATAGCTGCGGCGGCGCGTTGTCGAATTTAAAAGGTAGAACCAGCTTGAAAAACCTCTATGCTATTGGCGAAGTCTCATGCACCGGTGTTCACGGTGCCAACCGTTTGGCCTCTGTTTCTCTGTTGGAAGGACTGGTATGGGGCGTAAATGCAGCAAATGATATCATGGATACGATTGATGATAACAAAGACCCCTATGTTATCGCGGAAATCCCAGAATGGAAATACCCTTATCCACAGGAAAAATTAGACCCTGCACTGGTCTGGCAGGACCTGGTAACTATCCGCTACATTATGTGGAATTACAGCGGTATCATTCGAACCTCGAAACGACTGGAACGGGCCCGGTCCGACCTGGATTACCTCCATTATCGAATCGTAAAATTTTACCAGAAAACCGAAATTACTACCAGTATTATCGATCTGAGAGACAGCGTTCAAACAGCGTTACTGGTGGTCAATGCTGCCTTACGGAATAGAAACTCCCGGGGGGCACACTATATTAATGCGTCCAAGGATTAATACGGTTTAAATATAACTTAAAGGGTCTCAAATCCATACAAGATACAATTATATAATCTTATTTTTATATTTGAAACTATTTTTAATTTGCCGGCATCTTAATAATAAGGAGATTTCGATGAAAAAGTCATTAATGTTAATTATTACTATTTTAAATGTGAGCTTATTCGGTTTTTCAGAATTAAAAATTGGTGTTATCAATGGCGAGGAGATAATCCTGAAGACAAAAAAAGGGAAACTGATTAAAGAAAGATTGGATCAGCTGAGAGATTCCAAAAGAGAAAAAATCGATGCCATGCAGAATGAAATTAAAAAACTTCAAAAAGCATTAACTTCACCTGCTTTAAATAGTGAAACGCAGAGAAAGAAAAACCGTGAGCTGGAGGATAAGAAAACTAATTATGATAGATTCCTTCAGGATGCTCAAAATGAATTTCAGCAGCAGTCACGAAAAGAAATGGTGACACTGTATAAGGAGATAATGCCATTAATTCACCAGATTGGAAAATCAAAAGGATTTACATTGATTTTAGACTTGACAAATGCAGGGATCGCTTATTTTGATGAAACCATTGATATCACAAAGGAGGTTATTATAGCCGTAGACGTTAAATTTCCTGGAAAGTAGAAACCATCTTTCTAATTGTCAATTATCAATTGTTAATAAATAATTCTTAATGAGAAGGCGATGCTTCACACGTTGCGAATTCTTTAGATTTTAAAGTGGCCGATGTAGAAAGACAAGACGGTTATCGCTACAATAGTGGCGACAATTAAGTAGATCAGGAAAGCTGCGCTTTTCATCACCATGTTAAAGCGATGGGTGTTGGATTCCTCCATTTGCCGAACCATCCGTTCCATTGACTCTGCCAGGGTGCCGGATTCTTCTCCCACTGCCACTGTTCCCAATTGCTCGGCGGTAAGCATGCTGCTGACGACAAAATATTCCTTGAAACTTCTGCCGCCCTCCAGTACATAAAGGGCACCTAATAGCCGTTGGGTGATGACTGAGTTTCCAGCCGCGTTGGCGGCATTTTGTGCAGCGGATACTGCCTCAATCCCGGCGGTGAGCATGGCGGTCAGGGACCAGAAAGCCCTGACAAGGGAAATATCGCGCACCAATTTTCCTATCACCGGTAGGCAGAGCGTGATCTTATCCACTATTTGCCGGAGTGGACCAGCGCGACCCCATTTAATCCAAAAAACATAGCCGATACCCACAACACCATAGGCGATCACTATTGGAGGCAGCACGATTGCCCAATAACTCCGATTGAGACTTTCCACCACCAGGTACTTCAACGACGGAAGTAGTACCACTGCGTGCAGCAGGATTACCGGGTAGATCAGGCTGGCCAGAAACCGCCGTTTCGCTCGAAGTCGAGTTTCATAATATTGAGACAGCCTCCTGAAGGTTTCTACCATCATGCCGCTCTTTTCTGCTCCTTTGATAATCATCACCTGGAAATTATCGAAATGTTTCGGATAATGGGTCATACCCTCCCATAAGGTTCCTCCTCGGCTGATATGGTGCTGGATTCCATCCATCATCCATAGGGTCGAACTTTTCTTTCCCAGCTTCATGGTGGCCAGCCCTCGCTCAATGGTCAGGCCGCTCTCCAATAGTGTTGCCAGATTATCATAAAATCGCGATAAGTCCTTGTATGTCATTCGTTTCTTCATATTTCTATTCTATTAGAAAATCAGACCTATTTCAAGGTCTAATAAATGTAAGTGTTCGATGAAAAAGTTAAACATTTATAAATATTAAACTCTCGAAACCTTTTCTAATTCAACATTTGTAAAAAAAATATAAAGATTTATAACTTTGAAACAAAAATTTGAAAATTATGTTATTACTATATTGGAATAAAAGGGAGAAAGCCAATGAAAAAAAGTGTTGGTTTATTTAGCATTATTTTTATCGGCTTTTTGGTCATTACCGCAGCCGATAAATGGAAAGCGGAAAGGATGCAGGATACTAAATTCATGGATTTAAGTATTAACCCAAAGGATATTCATTCAACAGGCGCACTTACAGTGAAACCCGATCTTAATTTCAGTAAATTCCCGCTCTACTTTATCTTCAACAAGGGTCAGGTAAACGAAAAAGCAAAGTTTTATGCCAAAGCGTCGAGGTACACCCTGTGGCTATCAAATGAAGGGCTGGTGTTTGACAGTATCAGGAGAACTGAAAATCCGAAATTCGAATATCGAAATCCGAAACAAATTCAAAATCCAAATTTACAAAATTCAAAACAAAAGCAAATTCCAATGGGGAACTCACCACTCACCACTCACCACTTACCAAAGCTTGAGACCACCAAGACACCAGGGCACCAAGAGACTGGGAAAGATAAAAAAGGCATTCATCATTTATCTCCTGACCCACTCACCAATCACCAATCACCACTCACTAAGTATAAACGAGATGTATCGAGATTAATGTTCATCGGAGCCAACAGGAATCCCGAAATGGTGCCTATTGATGAGACACAACTGAGGGTGAATTATTTCATCGGAAATGACAGGACCAAATGGCACTGTGATGTCCCAACATCACAGGCGGTATTGTATAAAAACCTTTATAAAAATATCGATCTAAAAGTATATGGAATTGAAAAACAAATTGAGTACGACTGGATCATTAAGCCTGGAGGAAATCCCGGAAATATAAGATTCAAGTACAAAAACGTAAAAGGCACCCGAATCGATGAAGAAGGCAATCTTCTTATAATAACGGATTTTGGAGAGCTGATGCACAAGAAGCCTGTGAGCTTCCAGGAAAGTCGCATGGAGCATGGGGAATGGATCATGAAAGGAACAGAGGATCGGATAGAAGTAGACGTTAAATTTAAAAAAATCAAAAAAAATACATATGGATTTGAAGTGGGTAAGTACAACAAAAGTAAAGAATTAATTATCGATCCGGTTGTACTGGCATACTCCACTTACCTTGGCGGGGGAAGTTATGGCTATGGCAGGGGCATCGCTGTTGACAGCAGCGGCAATGCCTATGTGACCGGAGTTACAGGGAGCACCGATTTCCCCTGCCAAAACCAATACAAGACATATCAAGGTAGTTCTGATGCCTTTGTTACAAAGATCGATACGACTCAAAGCGGTGCTGCCAGTCTCATCTACTCCACCTACCTGGGGGGTAGAAGTTCTGACAGTGGCAGTAGCATAGCTGTTGACAGCAGCGGCAATGCCTATGTGACTGGATATACATTTAGCATTGATTTCCCCTGTCTCAATCCGTACCAGACAAATCAAGATGGCGGTGATACCTTTGTTACAAAGATCGATACGACTCAGAGTGGTGCCGCCAGTCTCATCTACTCCACCTACCTGGGGGGGAAAGGATGGGACGAAGGCTTTGGTATATCCGTTGACATTAGCGGAAATGCCTATGTGACCGGATATACAAAAAGTACCGATTTCCCCTGCCTGAACCAGTACCAGACCGATCAAGGTAGTTCTGATGCCTTTGTTACCAGGATCGATACGACTCAGAGCGGTACCGCCAGTCTCATCTACTCCACTTACCTGGGCGGGGGAGGTTGGGACTATGGCTCTGGCATAGCTGTTGACAGCAGCGGCAATGCCTATGTTATCGGATTTACATACAGCACTGATTTCCCCCTCAAAAAAGAATACCAGAACGATCCAGGGGATCATACTTCTGATGCCTTTGTCACAAAGATCGATACGACTCAGAGGGGTGCCTCCAGTCTCATCTATTCCACCTACCTGGGTGGGGGAGATTATGACAGAGGCAATGGTATAGCCGTTGACAGCAGCGGCAATGCCTATGTGACCGGATGGACAGCCAGCACCGATTTCCCCTGTTTGAATTCGTACCAGACAGATCAAAGTAGTTCCGATGCCTTTCTCACAAAGATCGATACGACTCAGAGCAGTGCCTCCAGTCTCATCTATTCCACCTACCTTGGGGGGGGAAGTGAGGACTTTGGCTCTGGAATAGCTGTTGACAGCAGCGGCAATGCCTATGTGACTGGAAGCACATACAGCACTGATTTCCCCTGCAAAAACCAGTATCAGACATATCAAGGGACTGATGATGCCTTTGTTACCAAGATAGATACAACTCAAAGCGGTGGCTCCAGTCTCATCTACTCCACTTACCTGGGGGGGACAAAGGAGGACAACGGTTATGGCATAGCCGTAGACAGCAGCGGCAGTGCAAATGTGACCGGAGGCACCTACAGCACAAGTTTCCCCTGCAAAAACCAGTACCAGACAGACCCTGGGGATAATAATAGGGATGCTTTTGTTACAAAACTAATCTATCCCATGGGACTACCTACTGTGACAACTGCAGCAGTATCTGATATAACTGCAACTTCAGCTTACAGCGGTGGTACTGTATTTTCTGACGGAGGTGCAGCAGTTACTGCCAGAGGAGTATGCTGGAGCACATCTCCAAATCCGACTATTTCAGACAGCCATACGACAGATGGAGCCGGAACAGGAACATTTGCCAGTTCAATAACCGGTTTAACTCCTGGGATAACTTATCATGTCAGGGCCTACGCAACAAACAGCGTGGGTACTTCCTACGGCAATGAAGTGACATTTACTACAACAACAGAGTTCAACGCAACCATTTCCGGTACCGTTAGCGACGGTACTAACCCGGTAGAAGGGGTTACTATAACATTCTCCCACGACGGTCACACGGAAACCACGGACTCAGATGGATATTATTCCTATACTGTCGAATACGGAACATCAACCACGGTAACAGCCTCAAAACCCGGGTACACCTTTACTCCATCCGAGTACAGCTTTACCAACATCACAGAAGATAAACCCAACCAGGATTTTACTGTCCTTAATTACATATCTGTCACCATCACAAATCCCAAGGATGGGGATACCGTATCGGGAACGGTAATCATCACAACAGAAGTATCCTCAAAGGGCTCAAGTGCAGCAGCTGCCGCCCTGTCAGTGACAGGCGTTGAATTTTACATCGATGAGGAACTGGAAAAACAAGACGCAATCCCACCCTATCAATACCATTGGGATACCACTTTGGTTTCAAATGGGAGCCATACCATAAAAGCAAAGGCATTGCATCCATCGGGTTTATTCAGTGAGTATGAAATCACGGTTAACGTAAACAACTCCACAGAACCTCCACATATTGAACTCCCCCGAACGCGCTTAAACTTCGGGGCTGTAATCGGCGAATCCCAGACCGGATCCCAGACCTTTTTAATCGAAAACAGCGGCGGATGCTGCCTGAACTGGACTGCTTTGGTATCTGATACCTGGATAAATGCCACTCCTTTGAGCGGCACAGAAAATACGTTAGTAACCGTCTCCGTAAATGTTACGGGTCTTACAAAATGTCGTTATACAGGCACAATTACAATAACCGATTCAAATGCCGATAATTCACCTGTATCAGTCGATATTTTCCTGGAAGTCATGGAAAAGGCACAGGAAATGCCTCTTTTTGGAAGTTTTGACACGCCTCTGGATGGATCTGTAGTTACAGGCAGTATTCCAGTGACTGGATGGGCGTTGGATGATGTTGAAGTCTCAAACGTTAAAATCTTTCGCAATCCGATAGAGGGCCATGAGAAAGGCTTGATATACATTGGAGATGCCATATTCGTGGAAGGAGCACGACCAGATGTAGAATTTCAATTCCCGACATATCCCAAAAGTTACCAGGCAGGATGGGGATACATGATGCTTACCAATATGCTGCCCAACCAGGGCAATGGAACCTTTGTTTTGACCGCCATTGCGGCAGATAGTTCCGGACATGAAGTCATACTGGACAAAAAAACCGTAACCTGTGATAATGAACATGCAGTCAAACCTTTTGGGGCAATTGATACCCCCAGCCAGGGAAGGGATGCCTCGGGCATGGATTTTGTCAATTTCGGATGGGCGTTAACACCGCAGCCAAACACGATTCCTACAGACGGTTCTACCATCAACGTATGGGTAGATGGTGTACCGTTAGCAGGCAACCCGGTTTACAACCAGTACCGAGAAGATATCGCCACCCTATTCCCCGGGTACAATAACAGTGACGGTGCGGTGGGTTACTATTACCTGGATACAACCCTTTATGATAACGGCATTCACACCATCGCTTGGTCTGTAACGGATGATGCAGGTCATTCGGATGGCATTGGGAGTCGATACTTTAGAATTCTAAATGTGGCCAATAAAAAAAATGCACAAACATCCCATAAATATAACAGTGTGGATGTCCTAAACATGAATCCCTCTCTTGCGCCTATTTTTTTGAAGAGGGGATATTACCATGATTCTGCACCGCAAACCCTGTACCCTGATAAAGAAGGTATCATTCATATTGTCATAAAAGAAGATGAACGCATTGAGATAGGATTAAGGGATCAGGGGTCAGGTGCTTACAGGTACTTCGGTTATTTAGTTATCGGTCAGGAGCAGCGGACGCTTCCAATTGGTTCTTTTTTGGACTCCTCAAAAGGTATTTTCTACTGGCAGCCGGGACCAGGGTATATCGGTATGTATAATTTTGTATTTGTTGAAAAAAATCCCAAAGGCAAAACAAGTAAAAAACAAACAAAAATAACCATTACTCCAAAGTTCAAATAAAATACCATTCTAAGGTTGAGGAAAATAAAAGAAGAATAAATAAAGAATATCGAATATCGAATATCGAACACCGAATGAAGAAGGAAAAGAGAAATATAAGAACGTGGAAGAATGAATCTTTATATAGCTTTTAAGGTATCTTTCTTCCATCCTTCGATATTCGTTATTCGTCATTCGATATTCAAATACCTCTCTACCCCTCTACCTCTTATCTCTTACCTCTTTACCTCTACTATCTTCTGGTATATAATTAACCGATAAAAAATAGCGAATAGGAAATAGTGATGAAAAAAAATAAAAAAAAACATTCCGGGTATGTGGCACTAATTGGTCGCACCAATGTAGGAAAATCAACGTTCTTAAATTGTATAATGGAAACAAAAGTTGCTATTGTTTCAGACAAACCACAAACCACCCGGAAACAGATACTGGGTATTAAAACCACAAAACAGGGACAAATTATCTTTTTTGACTCACCAGGCATTCATAAACCCTATTTTAAGTTAAATGAAAAAATGATGAAAGATGTTCACGCTTCCCTCCTGGACGCGGACCTGGTGCTCTATTTTATCGAAATCGATGACCAACAGGAAGACGAATTTGCCATCTCCATGTTTGAACATGCAGGCAAACCTGTATTCCTGGTGATAAATAAAATCGACAAGTACAGCAAGGCAAAGGTCCTGGCAAAGATTGACCGTTTTAAAGATGCCTTTACCTGGAGTGAAATTGTCCCGCTGTCAGCGTTGAAAGGCATTAACGTGGATTTAATCAAAGATTTGATCTATAAATACCTGCCGGAAAACGACTACTTCTACCCGGATGAAGAATATACCTTGCAAACGGAAAAATTCTACGTTTCAGAACTAATCCGGGAAAAACTCCTGATCAACTCCAAAGCGGAATTACCCTTTACTACAACGGTAAAGCTGGAAGAGATCACGGATAAGAAAGAGATTGTCTATATCCGGGCAGAGATATATGTGGAAAATCTCTCACAAAAAAGAATCCTGGTGGGCAAAAAAGGGAATTTTGTAAAGCATATTGGTGAACTGGCCCGTAAAGAGCTTGAAGAATACTTTGATAAAAAGGTCTACCTGGACCTGTTTATCCGGATTGTCCCCAATTGGAGAAATTCACCCCACATTCTAAGCCAGATGGATGAATAGACTCGAAACGGTGCAACTATAGATTCGGATCATCACGCTATACGAAATCTCGAAAACTGTTGTTTTTATTCTTGTATTTCAAATTTTTTGTGATTTTCGCTTTTAACATCGTTCTCCTTTTCAGTAGCTTTGATTTCTCTTTTATAATCCGGAGAATGAACTATCTACAATCTACAATCTAAAGTGAAAATTCATGGTCTTTAAGATCCGAAATCAATCTTCTTGTTCGGCAATATCTCACGTATTGACCCGATGTAAATTTGGTATATTTTTTTAAAAATCCAGATGAAATAATCGGTGGTAGAAAATGAAAAGTTTTTAAGGTTGACTAAAAAGGCAAAATAAGAGAAAATTACAACCTATAAAAATATTTGGAGTGACTCGATGACTGACGAAAAAAAAATTAAGTGGAAAGATACGCTTAATCTACCTAAAACCGACTTTCCTATGAAGGCTCAATTGAACCGGAAAGAACCGCAAATTTTAGAAAAGTGGGAAGGCTTGAAAATTTATAAGAAAATTCTTGAAAAACGAAAAGAGGCGGAATTATATATTCTCCACGACGGGCCTCCGTATGCCAATGGCAACATTCACCTGGGCCACGCGTTGAATAAGATTTTAAAAGATTTTGTTGTAAAAACCAAAACCATGGAAGGTTTCCTGGCACCTTATGTACCGGGTTGGGATTGTCACGGCCTTCCCATCGAGATTAAGGTGGATAAGCAATTGGGACCAAAGAAAAAAGAGATGACTATTACAAATATTCGAAAAAAATGCAGGGAATATGCTGAGAAATATGTGAATATTCAACGGGAGGAATTTATCCGACTGGGGGTATTTGGCGATTGGGAACATCCATATACAACGCTTGATCATGTTTATGAATCCTCTGTCATTGATTATTTTAAATCGTTTGTAAAGAACAACAACGTGGTAAGGAAAAAACGGCCGGTATACTGGTGTACGTCCTGTACAACAGCCCTGGCTGAAGCTGAGGTGGAATACGCCGACCGTACGTCACCGTCGATTTATGTTAAATTTCGGCTTATGGACATTCCTTCTTTCCTGGAAGAGTACTCCAATAAAGATATTTATGTGTTGATCTGGACCACGACCCCGTGGACAATTCCGGCCAACCTGGCTATTGCAGTTCACCCATTTTTTGATTATGCATTGGTTGAGATGAATAACGAATATTATATTGCTGCCACCCGCTTAATCCCTGTGATTGCGGAGTTAGTGACATCGGAATACAAAATATTAAAAGAATTTAAAGGAGAGGCGCTTAACGGTTTAAATACAACCCACCCTTTGTACGACAGGAACTCGATTATTATTAATACAGATTATGTGGAACTGGAGACGGGTACGGGCTGCGTGCATACAGCCCCGGGTCACGGTGAAGATGACTACAGGGCAGGTCTGGCCAATAACCTGGATATCTACTCGCCAGTGGATGCGTCAGGCCTGTTTGACGAAACCACTGGAAAATACGAGGGCAAACACGTTTTCGAAACCAATGCTGAAATTGTGAAAGACTTAAATAACAGCGGCCACCTGATCTACGAGGATTCCATTGAACACTCATACCCTCACTGCTGGCGGTGCAAAAAACCAGTGATCTTCAGAGCAACGGAACAGTGGTTTATCGCAATGGATACGGCGGAGTTAAGACATCACGCATTGGAGGAGATAAAAAAGACCACATGGCTGCCAGTATGGGGGGAAGAGCGAATCTATAATATGGTTGCCAACCGCCCGGACTGGTGTATCTCACGACAGCGTGATTGGGGCGTTCCAATCCCGGTTTTCTACTGCAAAAACTGCCAGGAACCTTTTCTTAGTGTGGAGGCAGTTGAAAAAACAGGGGACGTATTCCATGCCTATGGTTCAGACTCCTGGTATTACAAAGAGACTTCAGAATTCCTGCCAAAGGGATCCCAATGTCCCAAATGCCAGGGTGAGAGTTTTGAAAAAGGGACAGATATCCTGGATGTCTGGTTTGAATCAGGTTCATCTTTTAATGTGATTGAGAATCATCCCGGGCACCGGTTTCCTGCGGATATGTACCTGGAAGGCGGCGACCAATACAGGGGATGGTTTCACTCCTCTTTGCTGGTGGCAGTAAGCACTAAAAAAAGAGCCCCCTATGAAACGGTCATTACTCACGGATGGGCCCTGGATGAAAAAGGCCGCGCGATGTCCAAATCACTGGGAATCGTGATTAAACCTCAAACCATTATTAATGAAAAAGGAGCAGAAATCCTGAGACTGTGGGTGGCAATGGTTAACTACAGGGAAGATATGAGACTGGGTGATGAAATTATCGCCCGGGTCACTGAAAGTTACCGGAAAATTAGAAATACATGGAAGTTTATGCTGGGAGTCCTGACAGACTATGACCCAAAAAAGGATCTCCTGGAAAAAGAGAACCTGAGAGAGGTTGACTTATATGTCCTCAACAGGCTCCAGAAGGTAAAGAAAAAGGTCCTCCAATCTTATAAAGATTATGAATACCATATCATCTCTCACACTATTTTCAATTTTTTTACCGTTGACTTAAGCGCCTTTTACTTAAACTTTATAAAAGACAATCTCTACTGCAGCGCTGTTGATTCCACAATTCGTAAGACCACACAGGCAGTGGTTTTCAAACTGTTAAAAGAGACAGTCTTACTGATGGCCCCGATCCTCGCTTTTACCACTGAAGAACTCTGGGAACACATCCCGGATTTCGAGGGTAAAGAAGTGTCGGTGCATCTTCACGTATTTCCTGACATTGAAGAAAACGACTTAAATGCAGTGGATGAAGATAAATGGGAAAAAATCATGATGCTGCGAGACCGTTTTCTAAAAGAGATTGAAGAAGCAAGAAACCAAAAAATAATTGGCGATTCCCTGGAAGCGGAATTGTTCCTGGAATTTCCTGACCAGGGGGATGCTAATAATGATAATATCAATATGTATCAGTTAATTGCCGACAACCTGGATATGTTTAAAGAGATCCTGGTGGTTTCAGACATCCACCTAAATAAATCGGCTTCGAATACAGACTCTATCAAGGTCATAAAATCAGAGGGCAGCAAATGCCCCAGATGCTGGAACCGGTTTAAAGAGGATACTTCGGGGAATGAATTCCCGGAACTCTGCCCCAGGTGCACGACTGTGGTTAAGGAGATGAAAATTGACGCTGAAGGATAAAAAAAAATATGTACTGATTTTTACCTTGATTATTGTTTTTGATCAGATTACAAAGTTTATTATCAAAGCCTATTTTGAACCAGATGCTTTCTATAAAAGTATACCTGTTATTAAAGATTTTTTTACAATCCGGTACGTAAAAAACCAGGGGGCGGTGTGGGGAATCTTTTCCAACCCTTCCCATTCGATTGTTCCAAAACTCATAACGGTTCTTTCTATGGTGGCCCTGGTTATTGTGATTTATTATTTTCTGAAAATCCATGCCAAATGCGCCTGGGAATTGGTATCTCTCTCTTTCATTATTGGTGGTGCTGTTGGAAATATTATTGACAGGATCATTCAGGGATACGTGGTGGATTTCCTGGATGTGTATATAAAAAACTTTCATTGGCCCACCTTTAATGTGGCGGACAGTTTTATATCGATTGGGGTTGTTATCCTGATCATTTCAATCTGGAGGGGAAAATGCATCCAATTTTAATTAAACTCGGTCCTATCACAATCCATACCTATGGCTTTTTACTGGCTATAGGGGTAATTGCTGCAATTCTTTTAAGTTTGTACCTTGCAAAAAAACAAAATATCAATCGCAAGGTGTTAACTGACTTTTTCTTTTACACCATCCTGGTGGGATTATTGGGAGCGAAAATATTCCTTTTTATAACTGAGTTTGGCTATTATTCCAAAAACCCGGACCAGATAAAAACCCTTATCACATCTGCGGGAACGTTTTATGGTGGGTTGATATTCGGTGTCCTTTTCGCCGTATGGTTTGTCAGGAAGCACCGGTTGGATTTTAGGGTGCTTGGTGATATTGTGGGTCCGGCATTGGCGTTGGCTCATTTTTTTGGCCGGATGGGCTGTTTTTCAGCCGGATGCTGTTATGGCAGAAACGCACCTGGTTGTGCCATAGCTATAGAATTTACAGATTCACGCGCCACCACAGGTGTACCGCAGCATACGCCCCTCTACCCCACTCAATTGATGGAAGCCATTTTGAACCTCCTTAACTTTATTGTCCTCCTTACTTTATATAAAAAAAGAAAATTTGACGGCCAAATTTTTTCTATATATATTCTTAATTACTCCATTATCCGATTTTTCGTGGAGTTTTTCAGGGGTGATACCGACAGAGGATATATTTTTGGCAGTATGGATCATCCTTTCTCCAGTTTATCTGTTCCTCAATTACTCAGTATTATCGGGGTCATCACTGCCATCATCCTGTACAGAGTGTTCAAAAAAAAGGCGGCAGCCAAAACCCAATAGGGCATCGGAAGTGGTAAAGACCACAGAAATGAATAAAAAGTTTGTTTTTCTTTTTGTATACTGCAAGCGTTTTCCAGGTTTTAATCAAATGAACCATTACCCCTCTACCCCTCTACCTCTTAACCAATGACCATACACAAACGCTTCAAGGCGAATAAAGGTTACTCCAGATTGGACCATTTCTTAAATGAATCTCTACCAGATATATCACGCTCTCAAATTGAAAAATTAATCAAGGGGAACAGGGTAACACTCAACCATCAACCAGTGACCCGGAAAAACAGTGAAATCGTGGTTGGAGATATTGTGGACATTGAATTACCGCAGCCAGATAAAAAGGAATACACCCCTTCCTTTGAATTGAAGAAATTATTCGAGGATCAATATGTACTGATCATAAACAAACCTGCGGGGGTATCGGTGCATAAGGGAGCTGGGGAGCAGCAGGAAACCATTCTTGATGTTTTTCATTTTTTTTACCCGCATGTCAAGGAGATAGCGGATACGGACCGTCCCGGTATTGTTCACCGGTTGGATAAGGAAACCTCGGGAATTCTTATCCTGGCAAAAGATTTGATTTCTATGAAACGGCTGCAGCAGCAATTTAAGCGAAGGGAAATCAAGAAAACCTACCTTGCATTGGTTTCCGGTGGGATGAGGTATCGCAGTGGAACCATTGATGCGCCTATTGTACGGAGTCCCAGGAACCGGACACGATATATTGTGACAGATTGGGACCAAAAATTGGCGGAAAATGCCAGGGAAGCCATTACAGATTATTTCGTGGTCCGTGAGTACCAAAATTTTTCTTTTGTTCGATTGATGCCTCGCACCGGTCGGACGCACCAGTTACGGGTTCATCTCTCCCATTACGGCAATCCGATTTTGGGCGACAGAGTGTATGGAAAAGGAACCTCGTTTGAGCGGTTGGCGCTTCATGCCTATGGTATTGAATTCCATCATCCCATCACAGGACACTTGATTATGTCCTATTCGCCGCTTCCTTTTTTATTCCGCGAATTTCTCAAAAGTGCAAAGGGTTAGCCACGGACGAACACGGAGAAACACGGACATACATTAAATTAAATATATTAAAAATATTGCCTTAAAAAATTAACTCATGCTTCGTAGCGAGGCTACTTCGCAGAGTAATATTTTATTAAGTTCAAAATTAATAAAGTTAATATTTTGTGCTATATTTATTAAAAAAATTAAGGAGATAATTCGCCTGGTCCCAAATTCATCGTTCTGTGACAAAACGAAAAATTGAAAATATCGTTTTATGAAAGAACGGAAATATGGTATAATCGTTCTCCCATAGAACGAAATTGGTTTTTTAATGGTTAGTTCAAGATGCAAAGGGTATAATACGCCTGTTCCACATTCGCATCCACATTGTTTTTCCGTGTATTCTGTGTGTTCTGTGGGCTCTGTAGGTTTTTTTATCCGTGTTCATCCGTATAAATCCGCGGCTACTTTTTCTCCAGGGTCGTGATCTTGTAAGTGTTGGGTGGTTCTTTGTTTAGCAGATGCCTAACAAAATAGTCCCATAGTTTCCGGATAAAATAAGGATGATTCGATAATCGGTGGCTGGCGTTAGGAATAATAATCAGATCAAAATCCTTGTTGGCTTTAACAAATTCTGCAGCCAGCCGGAGGGTGCATGCAGGATTGACGTTGTTGTCCATATCGCCGTGTACAAGAAGCAACTTACCCTGGAGGTTTTTCGCCAGGGTTAGATTGGACTGTTCCACATAGTGTTTTTCTACTGGATATCCCTGGAAATGTTCGGGCCACCAGGCTTTGGCCATTTGATGGTCATGGTTACCAGCCGAAGCGACTCCGACTTTATAAAACTCAGGATGGGTTAACAGCGCATGGGCAGCATCGTATCCACCTGCGGAATGGCCAAAAATACCCACACGAGAGAGATCCATATACGGATACTTTTGGGCCAGTTGCTTCAACCCGGCGATATGGTCCAATGCACCGATATCTCCCAGATTTTTATATGAAAAATCGTGGAAGGCTTTGGACCGATTGGCAGTGCCCAGTCCGTCAATACTCACCACGATAAATCCCAATTCAGCCACGGATTGATCCAGATTCAGGCATCCCCGTCGGAAAGATTTGGGGGTTTTTACTGCATGGGGACCTGAATAAGAAGAATCGATGACCGGATATTTTTTATCAGGATCAAAATCGGAGGGGCGAAAGATGACACCGTAGAGGTCGGTCTTATTATCCCGCGCCTTAACAGTAAAGGGTTCGGGGTACTGCCACCCTGCGGCCAGGAGATCCTTGATATCTGCTTTTTCCAGTTTGAGAACCTTTTTCCCATTGTTGAGGCGGCGCAGGACAGAAACCGGGGGGAAATCCACCCGTGAATAGGTATCCACCACGAATTGTTTATCCGGGGAGAGTTGGATCCGATGTTCCGTCTTTTCCGGTGTGAGGAGTTTCAGACCCGTTCCATCCAGATTCACCCGGTACAGTTGCTGCAAGTATGGGTCCAGGTTTGGCTCGCGGCCGCTGGCCATGAAATAGACCTGCCGCATCTTCTCGTCAACATGCACAACGCTTCGGACCACAAATTCACCCTGGGTGATCTGGTTTTTCAGATGCCCCGTGCGCCAGTCGTAGAGGTAGAGATGGCTCCATCCATCCCGTTCCGAACCCCAGACCAGTTCTTCCCCTCCAAGCAAAATCAAAATGTGGATAAATCGTTTGGCAACATCCATATAGGTATTGGATGACTCTTCAATCACCCGGCGAGTCTTACCCGTTTCAGCGTCAATTTCCGTCAGGACAACCGTCTTATAGCCGCGGGTATAATAAAAAAAATAGAGTCGGCGACTGTCTTTAAACCATGTTGGGAAGTGCCAGTTCATTGTGCTGTGAAGGGGTTTGATATCGATGGGAATCCGCTTTTTGGTTTGGATATCGAATATATAATATTCAAACATCGTACCATCGGTCTCTCCAGGAAGGGATCGGTAATAGGACCAGACCTGGGCCCGGTACCCTGAATCTGGCATGGATTGGAAAAGGTATAATTTTTTTGCGCTGCGATAATCCACGCAATGGGTCACCAGCTTGCTGGAATCCGGTGCCCATGCCACGCTGATTTCTTTCACTTTCTCAGTCTTTGACGGATCGCTTTCATTCATAAGGTGATACCAATCCCAGGAAAGTCCATAGGCGTATTTCTCAGTCCCGTCGGAGGTTAACGGAATATGCTTCTCCTCACCCGCCTTGGTGGATCGGATGTAGAGGTTGTAGTTTTTGACAAAAGCTGCCCATTTTCCATCGGGGGAGATGGAAACCGATGGGTCTTTCTTTTTTTCTTTGACTTTCTCACATTTATAGGTTTTGAGATGGCACTTTATTCTTTGTTTGTCCACTTTGAACGTGATAGATTTTTCATTATCCACAAATTCAAAGGAATCAAAAGGAAGGGCAAATGGTTGATATTGCTTTTTTTCCAATTTGGAGAGGGCATTGGCAAGTTTATAGTGATTAAAAACCGGTTTTCGTGTTCTTTTTCTAGAATCGATGAGTATGAATTTTTTACCATAAGGGGTATCGTTCTTGTACCAGAAGCGGGATGTCTTTTTGATCCAGTTGGGAATGACCTGTGTTTGGAAGATCATTTTTTCGACGTTTTTCCGCAGGAACTTTTCCGCCCGTTGATAATCCTTCAGCGTACCCTGGGAGAACAGGCCGCCTGCCAAAAGGAGAATAGCAACTAAAACAGAAACGTAAATATGATTTTTAAATCTCACATTAACCTCCAATGAAGAGTAATTATCCCTCATTTCTCAAAAAAAATCTACTTTAAAGTGGTGAATTCAGCACTTTAAATTGTAACATTTGTTAAAAACCGCAAAAAATAGTAAAATATGGAGATGATTAACGAGAAAACAGTGATATTATTTTCCGGCGGTCTGGACTCCTCCACTGCCCTTTACTGGGCAAAGAGAAAATTCTCCGCAGTCCTTGCCATGATGGTGAACTACTCCCAGCGCCATGTTATTGAGACGGAAATGGCACAACAGGTAGCCAAAAACCTTGATGTGGAGGCTCATTTAATTCAATTTCCCTTAAAAAATATCGTCTATTCAGCACTGATCGACAAAGATGAAAAAATCCCGGAATCCTTGAAAACCTCCAAAAATACTGATGGAGTACCCTTTACATATGTACCTTTCAGGAATGGGATTTTTCTTTCCCTGGCGGCTGCTTTTGCCGAATCCAGGGGCATTTTTAATATTGTTACCGGTTTTAATTTGATCGATACCCCGGATTACCCGGATACCACCGAAGCGTTTACCAAAAAAATGGAAGATGCCATCAACCAGGGAACATCGGCTTCCATTACAGGTAAAACCTTTAAAATTCATACGCCGTTGATGGGAAAGAGCAAAAAAGAGATTATCCAGATGGGACTGGAATTGGGGGTGGATTATTCCTATTCCATCTCCTGTTACAGGGGCGAAGAAATCCCTTGCCTGAAATGCCCTTCCTGCGATATCCGGGATAATGCCTTCAAACAAATAAATATGGAAGACCCCTTAATCACTCGATTAAAAAAGGAAGGTAAGTTATGAGTTGGGAGCTGGTAGTAAAAGAGAAATTTTCCTCTGCCCATTTCCTGGAGCATTACAAGGGAAAATGCGAGAAAATGCACGGCCATACTTTTGAAGTAGAGGTCTATTTTAGAGTGAACGAGCTGAATGAATCCGGGATTGGCATTGATTTTACCGAATTAAAGACTTATTTAAAAGATCTTCTGCCGGATCACAAAGTATTGAACGAGGTCTTTGATTTCTCACCCTCTGCAGAAAACTTATCACGGTATTTTTATTATAAAATTAAGGAGAAATACCCGGTCTCAAAGGTAATGGTCTGGGAATCGGATAATGCCGGAGCTGTCTATTCTGAAGATTAATGATATCTTCTGGTCCTTCCAGGGCGAGGGTCTGAGAAGCGGTTTCCCATCCATTTTTTTGCGGCTGGCCGGGTGCAGTCTGAAGTGCCCCTTTTGCGACACCAAAGATTCCTGGGATAATGGCCGCGATATGCCGGTCAATGAGATTATTACGGCGATAAGCACTCATAGGAAGAAATACCCACACTCACAGGTGGTAATTACGGGTGGTGAACCCCTTGAGCAAGATTTATCCGAACTGGTTGATACGTTAAACAAAAAAAATTTTTTTATTGCCATTGAGACTAATGGTCTTCATTTCCAGGAACTGGCCATTGATTGGTGGACGGTTTCACCCAAAGATGCAGCAGATTATTCCATCCATGAAGGGGTGCTGAAAAAAATAGATGAAATCAAACTGATTGTTAATAAAAACCTGACCCTGGATGTAATAAAAAGGATACGGGCAATAGCGGAGGGGGTTCCGATTTTCCTTCAGCCGGATGGATATGATAAGGACCGGTATAACCACACCTTTTTGTTGTTTCAACGCTGCCAGGCGGAGGGGATTAAAGAAATCAGGACCGGCACCCAACTGCACAAGGTGTACAATGTTATATAGGATTCACTTTAGAAACTAAACTAACGTGTCATTGGAGGTGAATATGTCTAAAAAAGTGTTGGTCCCCATTGCCGATGGCTCCGAGGAATTGGAAGCCGTATGCATCATCGATGTTTTGAGACGGGCCGGCGCAGATGTTATTGTTGCATCCGTAGACAGATTACAGGTTACCGCTTCCCGCGGTGTAAAGTTGGTGGCGGATCAACTGATAGCGGACTGCATGAACGACATTTATGACCTGGTTGCTTTGCCAGGCGGTATGCCAGGTGCTGAACACCTGAGGGATTCAAAGGAACTGGAACAAATCCTGAAGCGTCAATACAAGGAGGGAAGACTGTACGCAGCCATTTGTGCTTCCCCGGCAGTGGTGCTTCAGCATCACGGCCTCCTGGCTCAACGTCGCGCCACCTGTCATCCAGGCTGGCTTGACCATTTGGAAAACAAAAACACCGAAGTCGTCGATTCCCGCGTGGTGAAGGATGGGAATTGTATCACCAGCCAGGGACCTGGTACTGCCATCGAATTTTCTCTTAAACTGGTGGAAATGCTCTATGATGAGCAGAAAGCAAAAGATGTGGCAGGCCCCATGGTGGTTTCTTAAGAATTATGAAAGAAAGGAAATAGTGGGCAAGTAGATATGAACAGCCGTTCCTTTACCTTTTTCCGATTCCACATCGATAGTGCCGTAATACTCTTTTAAGATTGTATAAACGATCGCTAATCCCATGCCAGTACCCTTGCCAGGGTCTCTGGTGGTGAAAAAGGGATTGAAAATCTGCGATCGGGTCTCTTCATCCATGCCGCGTCCATTATCTTCTATTTTTATATAAATATATTTACACGCTTCTTTTAACGGTGAATGAATCGGCCTCCCTTTAAAATTCTCCGCGGAAATCTTTATTATTCCATTATTCATTCCATCGACAGCACGCAGTGCATTATCCAGGATATTGGATAATACATCGTCGATCTCTTCCCGATCAATTTTTACAGGCCATAATGTTTCCTTTATGTTGACAGAGATATTACATCCGGCAGGGATAGAGTTCCTCGCTTTTACAACCGCCTCATTAATGGCTCTGGTCATATCATTTATAAAATATCTCCCTCTTTCTCTCTTTTGGGCGAAAACCATTAATTTTTCAATTATTTCTGCTGCTCGCTCACTGGCTTTTTCTATTTTACTATATCGCTTATAATTTCCATTTTTTTCTTCACACGCTTTCATGCCATTGTACGCGTGGCCAATAATAATACTTAAAAGGTTATTAAACTCATGGGCCACTCCTGCTGCCAATACCCCCACTGCTTCCATTTTCTGAGACTCCAATAATTTCTCTTCCAGGGAATTCTTTTCTTCTTCCAACTCTTTGTACTTGACTGCACCGGCAATGGTAGTGGAGATAATAGAAAGGATGTCTGCATCTGTCTGTGTAAAGGCATGGGGATCGGTGTAACTTTGTACTGCCACCACCCCCAGTATTTCTCCACCAGGAGTCTTCAAAGGAATTCCCAGCCATGATTGAGACACGATCCCCACCTGCTTCACTGCGCTGCTCTTTTCCAGCTTCTTTACTCTCTTTTGGTCTGCCAGCAAAGGCGTTTGGGTTTTCAATACATAGTCCGTGAATCCTCCTGCAAGGTCCACAATATCATCGGGATTTTCGATCTCTTCCGGGTTCTCATCAACGATATAGGGTAACCTGAAAAGTCCCTTTTCTTTATCCACAACAATTGCCACATAAAAATTGGAGGCATCCATTAAGGTATCCACCTGCTCATGGATTTTGCTTAGCAGGTCCCTTAAGTTCTTTGTATTACTTTTGGCCTCTGAAATATTATATAATACCTTTTGTATCTTTTCACTCCTTTTTACTTTAGCAATTTCTCTCTTTAATACAGTATTTTTCTTTAAAAGTTCCTTTGATTTCTTCTGGACTTTCTTCTCAAGATTTTCTTTATAATTGTTTAATTCCCGGTCTTTTTCTTTTCTCTCTATAGCCAGGGCAAGATTCTTTGAAACGTAATCGATTAATTCAACATCCTCTTCTGTATAATGAATGGTATCATCATAGGTCTGTACCACCAGCACACCATGAACGTCGTCTTGATAGATGAGAGGTGCGCCCACCCACTCAAACGCATTTTCTCCTACTACTTTTTTTATTTTTCCTTCTGTCATCGCCACTAACGCATCAAATTTTTTAGCATCGATACATTCTGTTTTCCCGCTTTTCCTGATATAATCGGTTAAACCACCTTTGAACGAAATCGGTTCATTCAGGGGACCATGATTTTTTTCATCCCTGTAATAAGGCAATGTATAGTTAGAATCCCCCACATATACGGCAAGATAGAAGTTTTTGGCTTTATTGCCCATTAACTTTTCCAGCTCAATATGGCAGGTTCTAACCAATTCTCCCAGGCTATCTTCTTTAATACTTACCTTAAAAATATTTATTAATGCCTGTTGTATACTGTTTAAATCTTTCATGGTATTATTGGCAGCCCATATCATAACCGATATCCTTAAAAAAATCAATAAAAAAATTTATTGGACTCAGCCGGTTTACTCCATTCCCTGGAATTATTTAAAGCACTAAAATAAGATTCCATCATTCACCAAACCGTGAGTGTAAAAAAGGATAAAGAAGGATACAGAGATGAGCAAATCATTTTAGTATTGATTCTCCTGCAACTGTTCGGTGGATTTTCGTCAGGGCTACGTCATTCTTTTTAAAGCACGAAATCCGAATTTCGAAATCCGAAACAAATCCAAAATCTAAATGTTCAAAATTCAAAACAAAAGCATTACTATACGGTGCTTTCTAATTCTTTTTGTTTTGGTCATTTGAATTTCAGTCATTCGAATTTGTTTCGAATTTCGTGCTTCGAATTTCGGATTTTTAAAGATGCGTCATTTTTTTAAGATTTTGACGCATCCTTGGGATTTTCGTTAAGCCCCCTTTATCCTTTATCATCTTTGTGTTATAATTCACCTAAACGGAAAAAATATGAAAGATACGAAAAAAATGGAAAAAATATTAGTCATCGATGATGAAAAAAACATCCAGGTTTCACTGGCATCAATACTTGAAGATGAGGGATACAAAACCTTTTTTGCCAATTCCGGTGAAGAAGGGGTGGAAAAATTCAAAAACATAAGACCCGAAGCTGTATTCCTCGATATATGGCTGCCAGGGATTGACGGGCTTGAAACCCTGCGAAAGATATTGGATGTTGAACCACGGCAGATCGTCATTATGATTTCCGGCCATGGAAATATTACCACGGCTGTCCGAGCCGTTCAGGAGGGCGCATATGATTTCCTCGAAAAACCCCTCAGCCTGGATAAAGTGACGCTTGTTTTGAACCGAGGATTGAATTATAGAAAAGTCCTGGATGAAAATGTACGGTTGAAATCCATCCTCAATGTGAACAGAGACATTAGAGAAAAAAAGAAGATTAAAAGAGAAAGTACCTCTGATATTGCATTTAACCTGGATGATTCCATTTATTTGAGAAAACAAAGAACCATAAAGAAAAGTAATATTTTTTATGGGTTGGGGCTTCATTCCGGTGAGAAAACCGGGATGGTGATTAAACCACTGCCGCCAGGCAAGGGGATTCGTTTTGAGAATATTTCCGAGCCTGGGTATATACCTGCCAGGGTGGAATATCTCGATACCACCAGTTATGCCACTTCCATTAAAAAGGATAATTTAGAGGCCAAAACCATCGAACATTTCATGGCCACATTGCATGCGGCTGGTATTACCAATCTCGCCATTAAAATCAATAAAGAAGTGCCTATCGGCGATGGGTCTGCCGTAAAATTTTGCCAATTCATCCGGGACACCAGCCTAGCCGATCAGGAGGATCTCATTCCAGAAATTGTTATTACTAAAACATTACTCATCGGTAAAGAGTCAGAAGATGGGAAATTTATAAAAGTGGAGCCTGCAAAGCGGTTCTCTGTCAGTTATACTTGCATCTACCCCGAACCCCTGGGCAGGATGAGTTATCATTTCGTAATGAATAGTTTTGAAGATTTTGAAAGAGAGATCGCACCAGCCCGTACCTATGGTTTTATGGAAGAGTTGAACAAATTATCCCAGATGGGTCTGGCCGCAGGCGGTCGAGTGAATAATTTTATTTTGATCGATAAAGGAAAGGTTTTAAATACCCAATTACGGTTTAAAGAGGAATTGGCCCGGCACAAAATACTGGATATCATTGGGGATTTTTACCTATTGGGCAGACCGATCCGAGGAAAAATAACGGCTCAAAAAACCGGCCATTCCGAAAATGTCCGAATGGTCAATCTCATAAAAGAAGTCTTTATCGACAAAGAATAATGCAGAATCAAGGCACGGTAAAAAAAATGTAAGGAAACGGGGAATGGGCATGCCTGTTCCCAAACCCTTCAAATAGGACACGGATAACGTAGAATATAGAATGTATAATGGAAAGTGTACCACCAAAAAAAAAAGAGATTTTTTTGCAAGATTTTAGATGTCCAAATGTTAAAAGCTATGAGAATGAATACCCATAATGAAAGAAATAATGCCCACATCATACGAAGACACAGCAGGTTTTTATTTCTGTGTCTCTCGTGCTACGTAGCGGAGCTACTCCGCAGAGTAGCACTGGTACTTCGTAGCGGAGGCACTCCGCGGAGTAGTATTCTGTGTGTTCTGTGGGCCCTCTTTTTCAGGAGTAGAAATGAAAAAAAGTAGAATATTGGTAGGAATAGTCGTTTTGTTAGCACTTGTTTTTTTCACTCACTGCGGCAATAGCAGTGAGGGTGTAGAACAATTGGAAAAAGGAAAAGGCGGAAAATCCGACAAAAAGGAAGAGAAAATCGATATCGATAAATTGGATATACCGGATCGAATGAAAGAGGCCATCAAAAGTGGACGAATTCCCATGGAACGGGTGAAGCAGTTCCTGGAAATGAGAAAAGGAATGGGCAATGCCCCCCTGGTAAAGATCGAACCGGTCCAACGACAGCGGATCCACGCCTTCCTGGTGTTGAACGGAGTCGTCGAACCGGAACGGAAAGTGGAAGTCTACTCCCGCCTCTCCGCCTATGTGAAAGAAATCGTCCAGGAAGAAGGAGCTCAGGTCAAAAAAGAGAGCGTCCTGGCCCTGCTGGACGATACCGAAATCCGCATCAGCCACCGCCAGACCCAACTCCAACTGGAACAGGCAAAACTGACCCTCGAAGATGAAGCTACCAATTTCGAGAGAAGTAAAGAATTGAAAAAAACAGAAATGATCTCCGACCAGGATTACCAGTTGTCAGAAACCAATTACAACAAGGCTAAACTGGACCACCAGAATAAACTGGAAAGTTTCAAAGACCTGGAATTGCAATTAAGTTATACAAAAATAAAATCCCCGGTGGAGGGTTATGTCACCGAACGGTTAATCGAAGTGGGAGACCGGGTCAATGCCAACCAGCATGCCTATACCGTAGAGGATTTCTCACCACTGCTGATCAAAGTCTACGTCCCCACATCGGACATTGTCAACTTAAAAACAGGAATGGAAACCGAAGTCAGCAGCGATGTATTGAGCGGAATGGTCTTTAAAGGCAAAATAAAGTTGATCAATCCTCGCATCGATGTTCAATCCGGTACTGTCAAAGTCACCATCGAAGTTTTTGACAGGACCATGAAATTGAAACCCGGGATGTTCGTGGAGACAAAAATCCTCATTCGCAATAAACCGGATGCGTTGGTGATCCCTAAAAAAAGCATCTCCTATAAAGAGAACGAAGCCTTTGTTTTCATATTCGAACGCCAGGGCATGCAGGTATCCAAACGGGTGATTGAAACCGGTATCTCCGAAGGCGATAATATCGAAGCGACCTCCGGCCTCGAAGCGGGCGAACGTATCGTCACGGTGGGCGTCGAAGGGCTGAAAGACAAAATGAAGGTGAATGTCCAGGGATTCAGCGGGCCCAGCGGTTTCCGCAGTCCCAGCGGCCCACCAATGTCGCAAGAGAAAAAAACCACCAGCGATTCTAATACCAAACAATAGGCAGCCTCATGAAAATCGTAAAATTTTCCTTAAACCATCCCGTGTCCGTGTTCATGTTTACCCTGGCCGCCCTTATCTTCGGGTTTATCTCCTATTCCAAACTCACGTTGAACCTTTTGCCCACCATCTCCTACCCCACCCTCACCATCAAAACCGAATACCCCGGCACAGCCCCGGCGGAAATCGAGCACATTATTTCCAAACCCATTGAAGAAGCCGTGGGAGTAGTGGACAACGTGGTACGCATCTCCTCCGTGTCCAGGGCTGAAATGTCCGAAGTCTCCGTGGAATTCGCCTGGCACACCAACATGGATTTCGCTACCCTCAAAGTGCGAGAAAAACTGGACCTCTTAAACCTTCCTGTCAATGCTCAAAAACCCATCATCCTCCGGTACGACCCCAACACTGAACCCATCATGAAGTTAGGTATTACAGGAGATACCCAGTTATCCAGGATCAGGTACATTGCAGAGACGGATATCAAACAGGCCATCGAAAGCATTGAAGGCGTGGCTGCCTGTTCCATTTCCGGCGGATTGGAAGACGAAATCCACATCGATATCGATGAAACCAAGGTCAGCCTGCTGAACATCCCCATGTCCACCATCGCCAACCGCCTGGCCCAGGAGAATGTCAACCTGTCAGCAGGTATTTTAAAACAACGAGACAGCCAGTACCTGGTACGAACGGTGAATGAATTTAAAACCGTTGAAGAGATCAACGAGATCATCATCGAGAAGCGCAATGATGTCCCCATCAAACTGGGAAGTATCGCAAAGGTGTTCCGCGGTTACAAAGAGCGGAAGGTGATCTCCCGCATTAATGGCAAAGAGTGCATCGAAGCTGCCATATACCGGGCAGCCGACGCCAACACGGTGAAAGTGGCCAACGCTGTAATGGAAAAATTACAAAAAATAGAACCCACTATATTTAAACCCCTTGACATGAATTACATGCTTATCACCAACCAGGCGAAATTCATAAAAAGCACTATTGAAGAGGTTATTCAAACCGCTGTCCTGGGCGGTATCCTGGCCATACTTGTGCTGCTCTATTTTCTGAAAAATATCAGGAGTACCCTCATTATCGGTGTTGCCATCCCTATCTCCGTTATTGTTACCTTTTTCCTGATGTTTTCCTTTGATATCTCTTTAAATATCATCTCCCTCGGCGGGTTGGCGTTGGGCATTGGTATGCTGGTGGATAACTCCATCGTGGTGCTGGAGGCCATCCAGCGTTACCGGGAAAACGGCACTGATCTTTACAACTCGGCATTAAAAGGCACGTCGGAAGTAGCCGGAGCCGTGACTGCCTCCACTTTTACCACAGTGGCCGTGTTTTTCCCCATTGTTTTTGTGGAAGGCATTGCCGGGCAGTTGTTCCGGGATATGGCATTGACCGTTACTTTTTCCCTGTTGGCCTCACTGGTGTCCTCCCTCACCCTGGTGCCCATGCTCTTTTCTGTGATGCGGCGGAAAAATGCGAAAGAACGGCTCAACCATTTCTTCAAAAAAGTCTTCCGCCCCCTGGACAAACTCTATGACACATTTTTCAACAGCTACAAACAGTTCCAGGGAACCACTTTTAAACGGAAAAAGGTTATTATATTCCTGGTATTGGCTATATTTGCGGCTTCGCTGGTGGTCATGAATTTCATGGGCAAAGAGTTGATTCCGCAGATATCCCAGGGCGAATTTTTGATCAACGTGGAATTTACACCCGGCACCTCCCTGATAGAAAACGCCTCAGTCATCTCTCAAATCACTGCCCGGTTAAATAAATATGACGAAATCGAAAGCATTTACGAATTGATCGGCAAAGGGTCCAGGGGTGGTATTACCTTCCAGGAGGAGATGGAGAACCTCTCGGAGTTCACCGTTCGTTTGAAAAAAGGCCTCCTGGGAAATGCAGAAGATAACATTATGGAGCGAATCCGAAAGGAATTACAGGCTTTTACCAGTATAAAAATCAAAATTTACAAACCCCGATTATTTTCTTTTAAAGCGCCGCTAGAAGTCGTGATATCAGGAAATGACCTGGAAGAGCTCAAACGGGTGTCAGACGATCTAATGGTTAAAGTCCGAGAAATCCCGGGTCTTATCGATTTAAAATCAAGTATGGAAGAGGGGTACCCTGAGATACAGATCATGTTTAATCGTGCCCGCCTGGCGTCCCAGAACATGACCATCAATGATGTCGGCAGTCAGATTCGCAGCAAAGTGGAAGGGGATGTGGCCACGAAATTTATCGAGAGCGACCGGGAAGTAGACATCCGTGTCCGGGTCTCAGAGAATTTCAGGGACCAGGTGGAGAAGATCAACCGTCTCAGTATTCGCAACGGATTGGGTATTATCGTCCCCATCAAGGCAGTGGCAGATATCAAGATCAAAGAGGGGCCAGCGGAAATCCGGCGCATCTTCCAGCAGAAATCCGCTGTCATTACGGCTAATACTGCTGGCATTGACCTGGCAAAGGCAAAGGAAAAAATCCTTCAACTGGGAAACACCATTAATAAACCCGATGACTTTACCATCTACCTGGCCGGTCAGAGCCAGGAGATGGATGTGGCGTTTGCCTCTATGATCTTTGCCATTTCATTGGCCATTTTCCTGGTTTACCTGGTCATGGCCTCGCAGTTCGAGTCCTTTAAAAAACCGTTTATTATTATGTTTACCATTCCCATGGGAATCATCGGTGTGGTGATTGCCGGTTTCGCTACCGCTATTTCTATCAACGTCATTGTATTAATCGCTCTGGTGATTCTTTCCGGGATCATTGTCAACAATGCCATCGTGCTGGTGGATTATACGGGGCAATTGCAAAAGCGGGGAATGAAGAAAATGGAAGCCATTATGGATGCGGCCCGTGTGCGGTGGCGGCCGATTTTAATGACCACTATTACCACCGTCCTGGGACTCACGCCCATGGCCCTGGACTTTAATGAAGGTTTTGAGATACGAATCCCTTTGGCTGTAACATTGATCGGTGGTATGATTTTCGGGACATTTTTGACATTGATTTTTATCCCGATCATTTATAGTCTTGTGGTTAAAGAGCCCACGGGAAACTCGAAGGAAATATAAAATGATTAACCAGGAATTTACGTATAAACGAGGGCCCACAGAACACACAGAAAGACACAGAGGTTTTTTTTTATCTCTGTATCTTTTTTCCGTGTATTCTGTGTGTTCTGTGGGCTCTTTTTTTTGAACGCTAGAGAATCAAAATGAATTTACCAGAATTTTCGTTGAAACGACCTGTTACGGTTATTGTCGTGATGGTGATATTCGTCACCATTGGTATCATCTCCATCATTAAATTGCCGTTAGAGATGTTCCCGGATACATCATTCCCCGGGTTAATGGTAATGGTGCCGTATCCTTCTTCGTCCCCGGAGGAAGTGGAGCGGACCATCACGCGGCCATTGGAAGAGATTCTGTCCACTGTAAATAATTTAAAAAATATCCGTTCTACCTCTTCCTCTTCCAGTTCCAGGATATTTGTTGAGTTTGAGACCGACACCAACATGGACCTCGCCTCCATGGAGATACGGGACAAGATCGACCAGGTGCGGGACCGTTTGCCCGACGACCTTGAACGCATCCAGATTCGTCGTTGGTCCACTTCTGACCGTCCGGTTATTTCATGCAGTATCGCCATTCCCGGTGACCTACAACATTTCTATTACCTGGCGGAGAACCTGGTCCAACCGGAACTGGAGCGTATCGAAGGTGTGGCCAATGTGGATATCCGCGGCCTGCGGGATAAACAGTTGACCATCGCATTAAAACCCGACCTCTTTTATTCCAGTTCCATCAGCATCCTGGACCTCATCGATACGGTGCGCAATAACAACATCAACATTTCCGCTGGTTATGTGGAGAGCAACCAGCGGTATGTGCTACGGGTTCCAGGTGAATTGAAATTTGTGAATGAAATCAAAGAACTCCCGTTAAATGAACAGGGTTTAAAAATAAAAGATGTGGCTGACGTCACATATGATTACCCCCCCCCGGAGGAATTTAACAAGCTCAACAGTAGGGATTCGCTCAGTTACCGGATTTACAGGGCTTCCAATGCCAACGTAGTGGAGGTTTGCCAGCGGGTGCGGTCCACCATGGAGAATTTAAAGAAACGGGAACCGGTTCTCAAAGAGATGGATGTCCTCTATTACCGCGATCAGTCCGAAGAGATTCTCAGCAGCCTGAGCGACCTTTCTTATGCCGGTCTCATCGGTGGTTTGTTGGCAGTGGTGGTTTTATTGTTTTTCTTGAGGAAATTCCGCAGCACCATTGTTATTGCCATTGCCATTCCCATGGCCGTAGTGTTTACGTTTTCCCTCATGTATATATACAGGAGTGTCTTTAATGCCTCCATCTCTATCAATATCATATCCCTCAGTGGGTTAATGATGGCAGTGGGTATGTTGGTGGACAACAGCGTCGTGGTATTGGAGAATATTTTCAGGTTAAAGCAGGAAAAGGGATACTCTGCTCTGGATGCTTCGATCAAAGGCAGCAGTGAGGTTGCCTTAGCCGTCACCGCCTCTACCCTGACCACACTGGTGGTATTTGTTTCCCTTGGTTTCATTTCCACCACCGGGTTTGGCCGTTTTTTGAAGGATTTTGCCATTACCATTTCCCTTGCTTTGATTGCGTCGCTCATCATTTCCCTTACGTTTATCCCTATTGCAGGCAGTCGATTATTAAAAGGAAAAGCTAAGGAGAAAGCCCGGTGGTTGGTCACGATGACCTCTCTTTACGAAAAAATCATCCATTTTACCATCAAGCGGCCGGCCACCAAATTATTGACTGTTTTTATTGCCCTTTGTATTTTTGGTTCTGCTTATTGGATGATGACCAAAGTGGAGCGGGAGTTTTTCCCTGCCAGTGAGGAGCGGAATATCGAAATGCGAGTTTTTATGCCCAGGAGTTTTACATTGGACCAGATGCAGCAGTTGTTTAACAATTATGAGCGTATTTTAACGGAACATAAAAAGGAGTTAGCAATTAAGAATATGACCACCGATTACGGCATTGAAAATAAGCGTCAGGGGCGATATCGTGGGGAGATCGAGCTTTACCTGGCGGATGTCGGGCCTTCGGTGAGTGAAGTAAAAAAGAAGCTGCTGGAACTATTTCCCAGGGAAGCGGGTCTTTTGTATGAGTTTGGTGAGCGTCACGGTCGGGGTGGGCATTTTCATGGGATGCGGGTGGAATTGATCGGCATGGATTTTACCCGGTTAACGGAGTTGGCACCTATAGTTATGGACAAATTACGTGCCATTGAAGAAGTGGAAGACCTCTCCTCTGACCTGGAAGGAGGAGATGTCCAGTTGTTGGTATCCGTGGATCGGAAAAGGGCTGAAAGTTCCGGTGTGGACAGTAGTCGTGTCGCACGCACTATCATGTCGTCCATTTCGGATCGGCCCATTGGTAAGTTTAAGACGGATAACAAAGAGATCGATATCATTATGAAGATGCAGCGGGGAGATGGGTTTAACCAGGATGATTTAAAGAACATCACTCTTCGGACGTCGTCGAAACAGATACCCATATCAGCCATATCAGACCTATCGTTTCGTATTGGATCGATGGCCATCAATAAGGAGAACAAGAAGTCCAAGTTGGTCATTTCCATCAACTCGAATGCCAAAGGTATGATGAAGTTAAGTAATAAGATCAGGGAAGCGATGGCCGCCATACCGTTTCCTGTGGGTTATACGTGGGATTTTGATTCGCATTTCCGGCGATTCCAGGAGTCGCAGGCCAGTTCCATGATGGCGGTATGGTTGGCGTTGATATTCATTTACATCATTATGTCCTCTTTATTTGAATCTTTTGTGCATCCGTTTACCATTCTTTTGACAGTACCTCTTGCTCTTTTCGGGGTTGCTTTATTCTTTACTCTTCTTGGTATTACATTGAACAATTCGTCGTATTTGGGATTATTGACGTTGTTTGGCATAGTGGTTAACAATGGTATCATCCTGATAGATCATATACGAACGCTTCGGAAGAAGGGAATGGCGAAGAACGAGGCGATCATACAGGGGGGTAAGGACCGGATGCGGCCGATTATTATGACAGCTATTACCACTATTTTTGGTGTTTTGCCATTGTCCTTACCTGTAATGTTACCCGGTTTATTTCCAGCAGCCCAGGGACGGGCATCCATGTGGGCACCGATTAGTGTGGCCATATTAGGCGGTCTCACCACCTCTACTTTTTTCACCTTAATTATCCTTCCCACATTTTATTCTATATCTGATTCTGTTACGACGCGGGTAAAGAATTTTTTGGGATTTGAATCCGGGGGAGGGCCCACAGAATACACAGAAAGACACAGAATAAAAGGCTAAACCGCGAAAAACATCAGGATAGGGAAAGAATTGGATATTTTATTCCCAGGATTAATATTCTTTAAAAATCTTGTTTGGCAAAATAGTTTCATTTTCCCATAGCCGTTTATTTTACAGGGGTTACATAATTCTTGACTTTTTACATTTTTCTCCTATAATTACGGTAGCGATTCGTCGCTGTGTCGTTATACAGCATTAGGAGAATTTGATGATTTTGACAATAGAGCAAGAGCAAGTTCCTTTAAAGACAGATAAACATGGAGTTGTACGAGTCGGTGGAACACGTGTAACTCTTGATACCGTTATTGCTGCCTTCAAAGAAGGCGCAACTGCCGAAGAAATAGTGTATCGGTATCCAACGCTCCGGTTAGCGGATGTATATGCAGTCTTAAGTTACTATCTGAGGCGAGAACAAGAGATTGAAGATTATTTAAGTCAGCGGCAGCATGAATCCGAACAGGTCCGTCAGCAGAATCAGGCTCTGTTTGATTTAAATGGTATGCGTGATCGTTTGCTAGCTCGTCAGGTCAAAACAGGATAGCACTTACTTACCTATTGGGCAGGTGATTGAGGACATTCTATTGCTGGTAGAATTGAGTTTTGAAGGCGAATGGGAAGGTAAGATCGGTTATTTGCCATTGAAATAGAACCACACGGTCTTCATTTCCAATTGCTAATTTTGCATTGAATCCCCTTCAATCCGCAATCGTTTGATACTCTATCAAATCTTGTTTGGAAAAATAGTTTCGTTTTGTGCTGCTGAAAGAGGCGGCATCCAATCGATTCTTCCTATAACTGATCACTTGTCAATGGGAAATTAAAAAAAGAAAAACCTTTAAAGCCCTCAATGACAAGTACCCAACAGCCACAATGACAAGCACTTAAAAGTTTCAATGACAAGTTCTCAAAATCCTCAATGACAAGCCATAAAAAGCTCCTCTCGCAACGATTTCCCAAATCCTCCCCGCCTATTTTTCGGTCTTTTTCGTTTATGGTTCGCCATTGGGATTACCTATAATTAAAAATTATTATTGTGTGCCATGGTTGCTTTCAGTCGGCGCAACCGCTTAATTACTTCTGAGGGATTATGGTCTTGCATCTGGCTTGCCTGGTCGGTGTATTGTCGCCAGGCTGTCAGGTAAGCATCTACTTTTTTCCGATTCTGAAAATAGTAGGTTATGGTGGCATAAACCTGTTCAAGAGTAAGACTTCTATATCGAACCGCAATTTCTTCAGGGCTAATTCCATCCAGGTAATCATCCAGGATTGTTTCGATTCCTATTCTTGTTCCTTTAATACGGATATCTTCATCGCTAAGAAACTCAAAGTAATTTTCTAGCTCCATGGTTGCCTCCTCAGGCCATTACAAATATAGTTTACTCCATTATCTGCTATTTGTCAAAATGCAAAAGATATTGCAGCAATTCTAATTTTAGCGTATTAAGAACAGGCAAACACAAGGTTTGCCCCTACAGTGGTACGAAAACCTGCATCGGACGTAGGGGCGAATCTTGTATTCGCCTGGACATTCAGCAAAATTAGAATTGCTGAAGATATTGACATATCATTTTCTTTGTATAACATTTTATTTCCCCACAGAATACTTCTCCGCGGAGTTACTCCGCTCCGAAGTACGAGTGCTACTCTGCGGAGTGGCTCCGCCACGAAGCATGAGACACACAAAAAAACACAGAATCGTTTTGTAGTATAAGAGAGGTGCCAGTCAAAAAAAATTATAATGTCGATAATCATTGTTTCCATGATACACCTCGTGACTAAATTTAATATTCATTGTCCATTTTGACAACTTCTTTAAGATCATTACTCATTTGTCATTAGAAGAGCTCCAATGGCGCCTGAAGCAGTGAGAAAAATGAATTTTGAACGATGAATGTTGAAGAAGGTTTAACTTTATTAAGTTCAGGAAGGGGTGATAATCTTTTAAATTTACCACACTGTATTTACAAATTCAGACGCTTGAATAGTCTCATCATTGGTAATCAAATCCAGATTTAAAAATAAGGCAGTACCTGCAATTAAACGGTCATGCAACTCTTGTATCTGTAACAAATTTATTGACGAGGGTAGATTTTGTCATAGTCTTCAAATTCCTTTTCCAGGTGTGCTTCTTCATCGCGACTTAATTGTTTTAACTCAGCATTAAGAGGTATTTTATGCACTTCTTCTTTAGAAATCTCCGACTGACGAGTGTCATCAGGATTTTTTCTTTTCCTATGCTTCTTATATAAATTATCCATGTACAAATTATAGTACTAAAATTTTATTTCCGCAACAAAATAGGAGCATTAAATAACATCATCCCAAATTTCTTTCTTCCTCAATATAGGCCTGGGTGGAATGCCACTAAGATAATACTAAATTCGAAGCACGAAATCCGAAATTCGAAACAAATTCAAATGACCCAAATCTAAATGACCAAAACAGAAACTGCAACAGCAAACAATTTGGAGCTTTTGTTTTGAATTTTGAACATTTGTGTTTTAGATTTGTTTCGGATTTCGATATTCGTATTTCGGATTTGTTATCCTTATCTTAGTGGCATTCAGGCCTGGGTGGATATCCCTTTATGGCGAGAATAAGGGTGCAGTCCAGAAGTATATGCATGCCGAAGTATAAAGTTTTTCAGCCGAAGTATGAAGTTTAACTGCCGAACTATAAAGTTTACCAGCCGAGGTATGAAGTTTATCTGCTGAAGTATAAAGTTCACCAGCCGAAGTATAAAGTTTTACTGCCGATGTATGAAGTTTATCTACCGTAGGATAAAGTTTACCTGCCGAACTATAAAGTTTCTCAGCCGAAGCATAAAGTTTCTCAGCCGATGTATGAAGTTTTTCAGCCGTACTATAAAGTTTCTCAGCCGATGTACGAAGTTTAACAGCCGAAGTATAAAGTTTTTCTGCCGATGTTTGAAGTTTATCTGCCGCAGGATAAAGTATACCTGCCGAAGTATGAAGTTTTTTAGCCGAAGGATAAAGTTTAGATGCCGCAGGATAAAGTTTTCCAGACAAAGTGAAAAGTTCATCCGTATAGGAGCGATCTACAGATGAAAATATTTGACCTACCATGAAAATACTCAAATGATGGCAGCGAACAAAACGAACAAAAACGAACAATAAATAACATTTGTATTGGTTTAAAATTTTTTTTGTTCGTCCTGTTCGTTTTGTTCGTTGCTAACACAATGATTTCCCCTATTTTCATACGTCTCCAGGCGAAGGGCACAGCCTTCATGAGAAACTGCTATGAAAATCCCCAAATTGGGGAACAGGCGATGCCAGTTCCCTACAGTTCCTCTCGAGCGCATGAGATGTGTAGTGGGCTGGCACCGCCTGCCCATCCTTTAGCGTTCCGTTATTCTTTTTCATCATCTCCAGGCGAGAACCTGTTACACGAGAGGCTGTCCTCTTTTTTATTTTCTTTAAAAATAGGACAGATAAAATAAATGGTAAAAACAAAAAAACACCTCTACTATACAATATCGATCGAAATTGTATAGTAGAGATGAAATTTTATCCTCTTTTTAGTTGACAAAACAAGAGCTTTACTATACAATTTCGGTGAAAATCGTATAGTAAAGGTGTCAAAATGGACCTTAGAAAAGTTATAAAAGATATCTTAAAAGAAAACGAAGGAATCACCTTTAAAAACCTCAAAGAAAGAACCTTTGATATCGACTCCCTTTTTAACAAAAAAACAGGTAAAATAATCACTTTTACCGGGTTCCGAAGAGTCGGGAAAACCTGCCTTTTACTCCTTGTCATGAAACGACTGAAAAATGCATTTTGTATATATTTCAATTTTGAGGACGAACGGCTTCCCGAATCCACAGAAGTATTGACCCAATTACTCTATGCAGTGGAAGAACGCTATCATAAAAAACCCGAATACCTCTTCCTGGACGAAATCCATATCATCCCGGGATGGGGAAAATTCCTCAGGAGAATCCACGACCAGGGCTATAAGGTCTTTGTTACCGGCTCCAGTTCAAAATTGGGATTAAAAGAAATCCCCACAGAACTCCGGGGCCGAACCCTTAACTATACTATCCTTCCACTAAGCTTCCGGGAATACCTTTCCTTTAAAGAAGTGACCATGGACGACGACCTGGATTCCCATAAAGAGGTGGAGATAAATCACCTTTTCGACCATTACCTTGTTTACGGTGGGTTTCCCGAACTTTTCGATGCCGGAGAACTGGAACGGAAAGAAGTGATACAAGAATATTTCAGGACCCTGGTCCAACGAGATTTGATCGAACGTTTTAATATAAAGGAAGAAGCGTTACTTAACTCCCTAGTCAAGCTAATATTGAACTCCTTAACCATTTCCATATCGAAACTCACGAATACATTAAAAAGTATGGGATTTCGATGCAGTAAGAATACCATTTCCAATTATATTACCTACATGGAAAAATCATTTTTCCTTTACCAGGCATTATTTTATTCCACCAAAGTTAAAGATCAATTGCAGTATCCCAGGAAAGTTTACTTTATCGACTCCGGATTCTTAAAATACCTCTCCCTGAATCCCGACAGAAGCCGGTCCCTGGAAAACCTGGTGGCAGTGGAGCTTAAACGAAGAGGTTATGACCTTTATTACTGGCGGAATACAAAGGGAGAGGAGGTGGATTTCGTGGTTCTTGAAAACGAGAAGAGCCAGGTCCATCAATTGATCCAGGTTAGCTATGACATATCCCTGCCCGACACCAGAGAGCGAGAAATCCGAGCATTAAAAAAAGGGATGAAACATTTTGGGTTGAAACAAGGAATCATTTTGACTGCCAACCAGGAGGAGTCAATAATAGAAGGGGAATTTGAAATCAACCTCATTCCCATTACCAAATGGATTTAAGTTGAAAAGAAGTGCCAGGCAAGAAAAATCAAGAAAAATCATCCTTCTTTACGGACTTGTCATTTGTTTGATTCCCGGGGGAGATTTTGTCATAGTCTTCAAATTCTTTTTAAAAAAGGTTTGTTTATCTCTTACGAACTATAAACCGGACGCATCCGCTTGATGAACTTGATGCTCTACGTCCGGATCTTTTTGGGCAATGCATGGATGGGCAGGAAAAGGGGGACTTAAAAACGTTTGACCTGCCCATCCTATTTTTATCTTTTTGGAACTATTGATGCCTCCGGCGGCCAAGAACCTTTTTGTAAAAAGGTTCCTGGACCTCCAAAAACTTTTTATATGTGGATAAAAAAATTTTTATTAAAAATCTAACATTCCTATCCAAGACCGTGGATAACTTTTATACTGCATTTTGCGTATCAATAAACTAAATCATAAAAAGGAGTCATCCATGAGACTTAATAAAACCAAATTAATTTTTTGCTTGCTTGTTTTATCAATAGTATTAACACAAATCAAGGCCGACGATAAAGTCCCTACCCGATTCGAAAGACTCAGCGACCGCGTACTTATAATCAAAACCGGTGAGGTATACCAGGACCAGGTTATTGCACTTGCTTCAAAAAAGGGTCTTGTAGTTATCGATACAGGTGAAGCACCTTCACTTACAACTGAGTACAGGAAGATCATCGAACGCGAGTTCGGTCGTAAGGATTTCGCCTATGTTATCAACACCCACTACCACTTTGACCATACAAACGGCAACCAGGTTTTTAAAGAAGCAGAAATTATAGCCCATGAGCTTACACCCAACGGCATGCGTGAATTTGACAAGAACAGGCCGAATTTCATTGCTTCGCGAAGAGCACGAATCACGCAAAGAGAAAATGAGCTCAAAGGGCTTGATCCATCATCAACACAAGCCCAGCGCTTACGCGATCTCTTGTATACGTCCCGAATCATGTGCGATGACCTGGAGAAGAATTTTGTTCTTACCCTACCGACGATTACGTTTAAAGATCGCATGACGCTGGATATGGGCGACTTGACACTTAAGCTGATCTACTTTGGCGAAGGTCTTCATACCGGTGACGATATTATCATCCACTGCCCGGAAGAGAAACTGCTGTTCACTGGTGATCTTTTCTTCAAAAATAGCATGTTGATTACTGTTAGTCCCCAGTTCGACGCACCACGCTGGATGGAGGTTCTGGACGACATACTGAAGGATATGAGTAAAGTCACGCTTGTATTCGACACACACAATGGACGGATGACAGGCGAATTCCTTGCTCTCTGGCATAAATATCTTGTAGAACTGTGGAAAGGTCTTACCGCCGCAAAAAATGAAGGTCTTAAATACGATGCTGTGCAAGAGCGTTTCTCCTTCGACAAAAAATTCACCTATCTTGAAAAATCAGGAGTGGACCTCACCCGACTCCGCCGCGATCATCAAACCAGCCTTCGGATGGTATGGAATAGGGTTCTCGGATTACAATCGACCGCAACTCTATTGAGTCAGACGATATCGGAATCAGGAATCAAAACAGCGATTGAAACATTCCGTAAGATAAAAACAGAACCGGAAGCAAAATATTACTTTGACGAACGGGAATTCAATGTACTGGGGTACCAGTTGATGGGTTCAAACCAGATCAAAGAGGCTATCGAGATTTTCAAGCTCAATGTAGAAGCCTATCCCAAATCATGGAACGTGTACGACAGCCTGGGGGAAGCGTATATGAATGACGGTCAGACAAAACTGGCTGTCCAGTTTTATAAAAAATCGCTGGAACTGAATCCGGATAACACCAATGCCGAATCGATGTTAAAACGAATTGAAAAAGAAGAGTAGCAGTGAGTATTTTTAAGAGCTTGTCATTTGAATTCGGCTTCTGTTGAAAAATTTTTATATTTTCTTTATAATATTTTTATGGGTTCTGAAATGACAAATAAGCTTGATTCTACTAAAATTAAAAAAAACCTGGAAAAAGCCAGGGAAAATCTTATAAAAAATTATATGATACAGAATTTTGCTAATGAAATCGGTCCTATAAACGAATTTATTGATAAACTGGAGAAAGATATCATTAAATATGCCTTATTAATTTCCGAGGGTAATCAAAAAAAGGCGGCTTTTCTGCTGGGAATAAATCCCCCTACCCTTTGCGAAAAAATGAAAAAGTTCAAGATAAAGCTGCATAAATCAGGTAAGGAAAAAGACCTTTTGAAAAGCCTTCAAGAAATTGCGAAACTTTTCCCCCCATCAGAAAAGAGTCCAGATTCCTGATAAGACACAAAGTAAAGAAAGTGCCTAAAGTGCCTAAAGTGAGCTAAAGTGCCTAAAGTTAAGGAGGCGCTTTGCGCCATATACCTTTTAGCTCTAAAAGGTACCGCGCCTCTGGCGCACCAAAACTTTAGGCACTTTAGCTCACTTTAGCTCACTTTAGCTCACTTTAGGCCCTTCTTCCCCCTTCCTCCTAAACCATTCCGGAAAATCCCATGAATGCCAATGATAACAAGCCGGCAGTAATCAGGGCTATGGGCGCGCCTCTCATGGCCTCAGGGATTTCATAAAGCTCCAACCTTTCCCGGATTCCGGCAAAAATGATGAGTGCTAAACCAAAACCAATGGCTGTGGCAATTGCAAATACAACACTCTCCACCAGGTTAAAATTCTTCTTAAAAACCAACAGCGCTACACCCATAATGGCACAATTGGTGGTAATGAGGGGAAGATAAACGCCTAATGCCTGGTAAAGGGGTTGACTGACCTTTTTTAAAATCAATTCCACCATCTGCACCAGGGAGGCAATCACCAGTATAAATGTAACGGTTTGCAGGAATTTAGCAAGATGAAGGGGAATCAGTATCAGGGTCTGAATGAGGTATGTGACGATGGTGGCAAGGGACATCACGAACAAAACAGCGGCAGACATACCAACCGCAGTACTGACTTTATTACTGACTCCCAGAAAAGGACAAATCCCTAAAAATTGGGCCAGGACAATATTGTTCACAAATATGGCACCTATTATTATTACGACATATTCCATTTGTTCACCTCCCTATGCTTTCTTTTTGGTGACCTTGTTGACAAAGGCAATAAGAAAACCAAGGGCAATAAAGGCTCCGGGGGGGAGTATGAAAAGCAGGATGGTACTTGCATCGGCTGAAACAAATTTGGCTCCAAATATGGATCCGGCACCCAATATCTCCCGTATACTACCCAATAGCGTCAACGCAAAGGTAAATCCCAATCCCATGACCAATCCATCTACGATCGAGGCAGTGAGTTTATTTTTAGAAGCAAAGGCTTCGGCCCGTCCAAGGATCACGCAATTTACCACGATCAACGGTATAAAAATACCCAATTGCTCATGCAGATCAGGGGTATATGCATTCATGACCAGATCAATAACGGTAACAAAACTGGCAATAACCACAATAAAAGCGGGTATTCTCACTTTATCCGGGATGAGGTCCTTTATCAACGATATCACCACATTGGAACCCAGCAGCACGGCCGTGGAGGCAAGGCCCATTCCCAGCCCGTTAATGGCAGAACCAGTGACTGCCAGTGTAGGACACATGCCTAATAACAGCACAAATACGGCATTCTCCTTTATAAATCCTCGAATCAATTCATTTTTTAGATTGAGACTCATTTTTTACCTCCTGCCAGGAGCGCCTGATAGGCTCTTTCTGTGGCATCACAAAAAGCCCTGGAACTGATGGTGGCTGCGGATATAGCGTCTACATCGCCCCCATCTTTCTTCACCTTCAACGTGAAGCTGGTGGGATTTTTTCCATTAAACTGATCTTTGAACCTGGGTTCTGCCATTTTGGTGCCCAGCCCGGGGGTCTCTTTGTGTTTCAGTACGGATATCTTGTTGATTTTATTGTGAATATCAAATCCCACCATCAACGATATTCGTTCATTAAAGCCCTTATCTGAATAGGTTTTTATGGCTGTGCCTACGGGTTGGCCGTCTTTTTTGGCGGGATAAATTTCCAGATCCTTATATTTTATATCGTCAAGTGTGTATTTCTCGTCATTGGGATTATTGTTAAACTCCGGCAGTACTTGTTCAAGGGCAGCCAATGTTCGTTTCACTTCCACCTGGGCGATGGCATCTTTAGTGACTGAATAGGTGAACCCTAACGCCAGCGCAGATACCAGGGAAATGATGATTAATACCATTACCATATTGAAAAATGTAGAGGGCAATTTCTTTTTATCAGGCATTGTATACCTCCTTGCCGAATCGTCTGGGTTTGGCATATTTATCGATCAACGGAACAAAGGCATTCATGATAAGAATGGAATAGGAACAGCCTTCGGGATAGGAGCCGAAAATTCGGATGGCTCCACATAGGATTCCGCCCCCGATGGCAAATATGATCTGGCCCTTGATGGACATGGGACTTGTTACCATGTCAGTGGCCATAAACCACGCACCTAGCATGGCTCCACCTGCCAATAGATGAAACAGGGGATCGGCGGATTTGTCAATCAGGTAAAATAACCCGGTAAACCCGGCCAGTGACAGCAGGTAAAACACAGGGATATACCAGGTGATAATTTTTTTATACAACATAAAGATGCCGCCGATGAGGATGGCCAGTGCAGATACTTCACCGATGCATCCGCCCATATTCCCGATAAACATGTCAAAATAGCCGGGTAACTTTTCTACCATTTGTTCAACGGTCTGGCCCGCGTTGAGACCTTCCTTAAGAATTCCCAGGGGGGTGGCAGAGGTAACGGCATCGGCTCCGAAACTCCATATGTTCTCCAGCGGTTTGGGCCAGGTGGTCATGTGAACGGGAAAACTGGCCAACATAAAGGCTCTTCCCACCAGGGCAGGATTGAAAGGATTCTTACCCAGACCACCGAAAGCCATTTTGGCTACACCGATGGCAACGATGGAACCGGTTAACAATTGCCACCAGGGGATGTTACTGGGCACATTAAAAGCCAACAATAGCCCGGTGACGGCTGCACTGCCGTCAAATGCAGTGACCTTCTCTTTGTATTTAAGGATAAATTTCTGGATGAGATATTCAGAACCAATGCAAAATATCACAGCCAATACCACGACTTTGATGGCGTTAAATCCATAATAATAAACGGATGCGAAAAACGCGGGTAACAAAGCGATAACCACTCCCCACATTATTTTTTCTACCTTGAAGTCTCCCTCTATGTGAGGAGAAAGTGAGATGACCAATCGATTATTCATTTTTACCTCCTTTCCCTCATGATGCGCATCACATTGACTTTTCCATACCGGATGTAATCCAGGAGGGGTCTGGCAGCGGGGCAGATATAACTGCAAGAGCCACATTCCATGCAGTCTGTGATGGCATTGGCTTCGCACCTATCAAACATCTCTCTTTCTGCCAATTTCTCCAGCAAGTAGGGTTCCAGTCCCATGGGACAGACACTGATACATTTGGCACAGCGGATACAATTTACAGGTTCCCTCCGCCAGGCTTCGCTTTCATCCATCAGGATTATCCCGCTCGTACCTTTGGTGATAGGGATATCCAGTGAATTCAACGCTTTTCCCATCATCGGACCTCCACTGATGATCTTGGAAGTACCTTCGGGTATCTCCTCGCCCAGGGCTTCCAGCAGCATGGCAGCAGGAACACCAATCCTGACTAAAAAATTACCCTTTGTTTTGAGTTTTTTTCCTGTTATGGTCACTACCCGCTCGATCAACGGTTTGTTTTTTTGTACGGCTTCATAAATGGCCAGTACAGTCCCAACGTTATTGATAATCACCCCTACATCCAGGGGTAGTTTGCCGCTGGGGATTTCACGATTTAATAGGGCTTTAATCAATTGTTTCTCTGCTCCCTGGGGGTATTTTACTTTGAGGGGGATCACTTCGATACCGGGAAACTGCTGCGCTTTGATGCGCAAATTTTCAATGGCATCGGGTTTATTGGATTCAATACCAATCACGGCGCGATCCACCTGGCCGGATTTCATCATGATCTGAATGCCTATCATTATCTCGTCGGTCCGTTCCAGCATCAGCCGATGATCCGAGGTGAGAAAGGGCTCGCATTCCGCCCCATTGACCACCAGGGTATCGGATTTTCGGCCATTACTGACCATATATTTAATATGGGCGGGAAAAGTCGCACCCCCCAGCCCAACCACTCCCATTTCTTCGATTTTCTTCAGTATCTCTTCGGGTTCCAGCTTGATTTCTGGCACCAAATGATCCGACCTGTCAATCGTATCTTCCCATTCATCACCTTCAACATTGATGACAACGGCTTTGTTTTTATAACCGGTGGCATCCAGTACATCATCAATTTTTGCTACTGTGCCTGAGACAGAGGAATGAATATTGGCAGAAATAAAAGCCGTCCCTTTTTTAGCAATGAGTGTTCCCACTTTAACCTTATCGCCTTTTTCTACTACCGGGACAGCTGGAGCTCCAAGATGTTGATGGATGGGAATACAAATCTGTTGGGGAACTCCCAGTATTTTTATGGGGATATCGGCTGATATTTTATTTTCTGGTGGATGGACACCACCTTGATTAAAGGTTCTCAGCTTCATTGGCTTACCTCCTGGGTTTCAGGTTTGTGTTCTTTCTGCGGTTTGGGTTTGGGTTGGGGAGGGGTAAAAGTGGCAGCGATGGAGCCAGTGGGACAGACAGGAATACATTTACCGCAGGCAATGCATTTGTCAGGGTCAATATAAGCCAGGTTATTTCCAAGCGTGATGGCCTGGATTTTTTCCGGGCATTCTTTGACGCATTTTCCACAGCCGATACAGGCGACTTTGCAGTTTTTTCTGGCCACAGCGCCTTTTTCTTTATTCATGCAATTGATCCATACTCGTCGTCCTTTTTTGCCTTTAGGTCGAATTTCAATGATATGCCTGGGGCAGGCTTTCACACATGCTCCACAGGCCACACATTTTTCCTCCAACACCACAGGCAAGTGGGTCTGTTCATCCATGTAAATGGCGTCAAAGGTACAAACCGCTACGCAGTCACCCAATCCCAGGCATCCATAAGCACACCCGTTCTCACCATTGAATAGGGCATGCGAAATGGTGCATTTCGCGGGTCCATCATATCCCAATTTGGGGGGTGCTTTTTCCAGGGTTCCGCCGCAGCACACCACAGCAATGGTGGGTAATGACTCTGCTACCTCAATGCCCAGGTATTTACCTACAGCTGCCATGGTATCACTACCTCCGGGAGGACATTTCAAGGCTGAAATATCCCCTTCATCTGCGGCTTTTACCAGTGCTTCGGCAAAACCTCGGCACCCGGGATACCCACAGCCACCACAATTGGCTCCGGGAAGTAATTCCAATATTCTTTCGATTCGAGGGTCTTCATATACCTTGAATCGCTTTGCTACTAAAAAAAGAATCACAGCAGCACTGAGTGCTACAGCTCCTAAAGTAAGTGCTGAACGTAAAATGACCGGATCCATTACTCACCTCGTCTAAATTTTATCCTTTTTTTCTGGCATGACTATAAATACAAAATCTTTTTCAATCTTTTTTCGCAAAAGATAGAGCACCAGGTAATAAGGCACCAGGCTTCCAATACCAAAGAGGGCGGCTTTGATTTCACTGCTGCCCAGCGCATATAATAGGAAAAGTATGGAAACCATGACGATAAAAGGGAGAAAAAAACCATAGAATAATGCCCTCCACCCCAATTTTTCTTCCATCATGACAGTAACGGCATCGCCTTCATGCAAGGGTACAGGGGATACGGCATCGATAATTTTTTCCTGCATATCAGCGGCGGTACACGCGCTTTTGGCAAAACAATTGGCACAGGCGGATTGTGAAATGATCTTCACCTGTACATGACTGCCACTTGTACTTACAACTTTCCCGTTATGGCACACCATATGATTATCATCCATAGAATTAACCCTTGGTTATTTTCTGAACTTTAATGGTTATTTAATATTAAGGATATAACATTATGGAGGAAAAATCAACTGTTTTTTTAAAAATACTGCCGGAGGAGGGAGTCGAACCCTCACGAGGGCTAATCCTCGTCGGATTTTGAGTCCGGTGCGTCTGCCAATTCCGCCACTCCGGCAATCTCCCCATAATTATAATAAGAGTCACCGCTTTTGTCAAGAATTTAAAAAAAAGCATTTTAGCCACGGACAAACACGGAAAAAAAATCAGCCCAGTTGAAAATTTAAAGATACCTGGAAATCTCAACGACTCTCGGTGGGCTCTGCTGCTGCCAGAAATACTGGGGAATTTGTTTTATTCCCTCCTCTGCTGCCTGTTGGGTGTAAAACTTCCCATACATCACAAGAAAACAGGCACGCGCTCCTACTTTCCGGTTCAGGATGAAAAAATTCTCTTTTGCTTCGATTCTCTCGTAGGCATGCATTACAGACTCTATTAAACAGTCCATCTCCAGTAAAACAGTAAACTTAATTCCCGATTTTCTCATCTCCTGCTTCCAGATATTCCCAGCAGTAATCAAACTCCCCTCACGGAAATAGGCCATGGCGCTCTTGCCCGGGATCAATTTTGATTGATCCTCTTTCTGCTTTTTTTCCACCTTTTTATCTGCAACCGTTTTCTTCCCAACCTTTTCAATTTTTATCTCTTCAGGTTTCCCGCTCTTTTTCTCTTCAGGTTTTTCTCCCTGGCTTTTTTCTTTTTGAACCACCGGTTTCCGTTCATCTACATCTACCGTTATGACCTCTCCTTTTTTAGTGGTTTTCATCATGCCAGGAGTGGGAGTATCATCTTTGAGTACTGGTAATAATAATAAAATAATTCCACCAATAACCAGGATTAAAATAACGAGTATAAGACTCAGTGTCTTTATTTTTTTCCCTTCCCTGGGTTTTTCTTTTTCCTTTACTTCGAAGATGGAAGATGGGGAAGGGGGAGGGGAAGGGGGAGGCGAAGGGGGAGGGGCTGGTTCAACTGAAATGGCTTTTTCTTTGCGTTGAGCGGCTTTGGCTTCGCTTCCAAACAGATCCATCAGCTTCCTCTCGGTATCACTGTCAGTAAATTTATAGGAAGCAAAACTGGTACCTGAGATATCTTTCTGAACCGTATCAGAGGTGATATCTGAGGTATCTTTTTCAACTTCAGCGGAATCGACATCGGTGGCCGAGACTTCTGACCCAACTGATTCGACACCGGTATCCGAGACATCTGACTCAACTGAATCGACATAGGCATCCGAGACAGCCGGCTCGACTAAGTCAACTTCTTTATCCGAAATATCTGGCTCAACTGAGTCAACATCGGTATCTAAGATTTCTCTCCTATCTAATTCAACGTCGCTCACAGAGATTTCAGGTTCGTCTGAATCAAAATCACTCTCTGAGATATCTTGTTCAACCGAATCAAAATCAATCCTGGTATCTGAGATATCTTGCTCAACTAATTCAAGATCGCTGTCTGAGATACCAGGTTTAACTGAATCTGCATCACTATCAGTATCAATATCTGGAGTCATTGGCTCATCTGAGTCAAAATCGCTGTCAGAGGCTTCTGGCCTGGCGAATTCTAGATCGGTGTCTGAAATACTACGTTTGATTGAATCGACATCGATATCAGTATCAATATCTGGAGTTATTGGCTCATCTGAGTCAAAATCGCTGTCTAAGCCTTCTGGCCTGGCGAATTCTAGATCAGTGTCTGAAATACTACTTTTGATTGAATCGACATCAATATCAGTGTCAATATCTGAAGTCATTGGCTCTTCTGATTCAAAATCACTGTCTAAGGCTTCTGGCCTGGTGAATTCAAGATCAGTGTCTGAGATATCTTTCTCAATTAAATCAGATTTGGGTTCCTCTTCAATCACAGGGGCATCGGGCAATTCAACTTCTTTTTTTATTAATAGCCCGGCCATTAAAAAAAAATAGATAATTTTCAGTAATGATTCGTGGTGTCCGCCGGAATACCTGGATAGTATCGATTCCAGGCTGAATTCACCGGTAAAACTATCTAAAAATTCCATCTGTTTGCTGGACAGGTTATATCTGGCAACTTTCTGTTCATGGGGATTTTTGACGAATTCTAATTGAAGGGACCCGATCTCATTCATTATATCACTAATATCTACCTCTTCCAGGATATAACCGATGATAAAATCAGTGATACTGAGATCAAGGTTCAATAATAACCTTTCAGGCGGTGCATTTTGGATTAATTGGTATTGCCCCTCTTTCCATCTGAGAATACTAAGGACAATTTTTTTTAATTGAGCTTTGGAACTTTCAATCAACTCTTCCAAGGTGATAAGACCTCTTTCCACCAGTAATTTCCCGATGGATTCGGACACCTGGACTTCACTTTTGAATGTCTTGAGTATCCCAGGGTCTACCAGTTTCCGTGATATCAATATATTTTCCAATTTGTCCTCATCTGAGTCGGACATGGCCCATATCAACCTGCCCCGACTTAAATATAACACTTTCTGCACTTCTTCATTATTAAAGTAGAGAACCCCGGTTAACGCTTGCTCAAAAAATGTTAAGAGCAATTTTACTACGGATATATCTTTTAACGACCCTTTATCACTTAACATTTATATCCACTTTGTCCTTTTTCCCGGTTTTATTGGAACATATTATTTTCATCCATATCCGAGTAAAAGTCAAGTCTTTTTTCGTTTTTTTAACCTGGTTATGCATTCAGCGGACTTTGATAGAAAAATTCCCCTGCTATTGCCAGACCCTCTCCCTCTTACTCCTATTTAGAGATAAGAAAAAAAATTCAAACACCTACGTCGATTATAAATATTGAGCAAAAGGATACATCGAAAACGACCAGGTTCCCCAAGAACAGAGAACTTTAGTATAATTGCATCCCGTTACATTCTATTATCCAGGAAAACAATCAATAGACTTTGAAAGCATTGCCGGCAAATAACCGTCGGGATCATCATTTTCCCACAGATCCTCAATCACATTTTTGTCCATTTTAACTTTATCTTCACCTCCAAGAAGCCCTTCTCCTTTCGCTCCAAAACGCTTGACCATTTTATCTTTTGGCATTTCGCTCTTATGCTTCTCATAATACGGGGCAAATATCTCTTTAACGGCGCGATCACTCCAGAATAGAGCTTCTGTGATTATAGGATCAATTGTAATGGTCCGTGTAGCTCCATCCGGATACAATAAATTAACGGTTACTCCAGTCACTTTTGGGCGGTTCTTTTTTTTTTCTGTCATTGTATTCCCTCCTTAACGACAATAAATAATTATAATTAAATAATTTTTTTTGTCAACCAAAAGAGCAAAAAAAAATCAAACAAATCTTTTTTTTTAAATATGTCTTGATGAAAAAAAATTTTTCACTTATAATTTTACTGGATTAAATAAAAAAAGTTATGTCAAATGGGTAAAAAAAAATCGTTCAAAGAGATGAAGTGCTTGTGGATTGTCTTTCTCTGTGTACTTAGCACTTTTATCTTTTCCGTAAATCTCCATCCCCAAAAAAATATCAAATTTGAACGAATCACAATCGAGCAGGGGCTATCCCAGAATACTGTATTTGCTATTATTCAAGATAGTAAAGGATTTCTCTGGTTTGGAACAGAGGACGGACTGAACAGATATGATGGATATAATTTTAAGGTGTATAAACATAACCCGGATGATCCTACCACGTTAAGTAATAACAGGGTACAGGCAATATATGAAGACAATTCCGGCATCATCTGGATTGGCACTCATGGAGGAGGATTAAATAAATTTGATCGAAGAAAGGAAATATTTAGTCATTATACATACAGCCCTTCAGATCCCAACAGCCTGAGTAATAATATCGTATGGACAATCTGCGACGGGAAGTCAGGTAAACTGTGGATCGGAACGGATAATGGATTAAATCGATTTGATCCGAAGACCGGGAAATTTATCCGCTGTCTGTACGATCCGAATAATCCGAACAGTTTGAGTAACAACCGTGTAAAAGCAATCTGTAAAGACAAATCAGAAGGAATATGGATCGGAACGATGGAGGGAGGGCTAAATAAACTTGTTTTTAGTGGAATCCAGGGGAGTGGTAGAAGTAGGGAGAAATTTTCCCATTACAAGTACAATCCCAATGATCCTGGCAGCTTAAGTTACAACAATGTTTATGCTCTCCATATGGATAAAACCGGGGGGCTTTGGATTGGAACTTCTAATGTACTCAACAAATTCGACCGACAGAAAGGACAATTTATAAAATATAAAAAAAAATCTGGAAATTTTTTCAACCTAAGCAATAATATTACCTCTTTGACCACTGAAGATAAATCAGATGTATTATGGATCGGCACTTACGGAGGTGGGCTTTATCAATTTGATCTAAAAAGTGAGACATTCACAAATTATAAACACATACCAGGGAATCCCAGTAGTTTAAGTAACAATCGCATTCAGACGATCTATCAAGACAAAACCGGTGTTATATGGATCGGTACCGACAGCGGCTTAAACAAATATGATAAAAAAAAAGAGAAATTCGGACATTATAAAACCGAACCGGATAATTTGAACAGTTTAAGTAATAATAATGTCTGTTCCATTTATAAAGATCGAGCAGGAATCCTGTGGATTGGAACGGAAGGTGGATTGGATCGATTTGATCGTGAAAAAAATAAATTTACCCATTGGAGAATCGGAAGCACCACCGATAGCCTGGATAACAAAAAAATAATGTCAATATTTGAAGATAGAAAGGGGACATTGTGGATCAGTGCTTTTGAAGATGGTCTTTATCAATGTGATCAAAAAAAGAAACTATTAAGGCACTATAAACACAATACTTCAAATCCCACCAGTTTGAGTAATAACCGCGTCAATACAATATACGAGGATAAATTCGGTATACTGTGGATCGGAACGATTAAGGGCCTTAATCGATTTAATCGAAAAAAGAAGACCTTTTCATGCTATACAAAGACTACCGGAAAAAAGGACAGCTTATGTAATAATTTTATATATATAATCTATGAAGACCAGACAGGATTGCTCTGGATTGGAACAAAAGGGGGATTAAATCTGTTCCACAGGGAAAGTGAAACCTTCTCCCATTGGAAAAGAGAATCAGGCAATCTGAATAGTCTAAGTAACAATAATGTCTCTTCAATCTGGAAAGATGAAAAAGGGATACTCTGGGTTGGTACTTCGGGTGGGGGGCTTAATAAATTCGATCATAAAAAAGGAACATTTAAACATTACCTGGAAAAGGATGGACTGCCAAATAGTGTTATTTATAGTATACTCGGAGATGAAAAAGGCAATTTATGGATGAGTACCAATAATGGGATATCAAAGTTTGATCCGAAAAAAGAAACCTTTAAGAATTATGATGTGCGGGATGGTCTGCAGAGCAATGAATTTCATGGGGGGGCTTGCTATAAAAGTGAGGATGGGGAGATGTTTTTTGGCGGGATCAATGGGTTTAATGCCTTTTACCCGCATGAGATAACGGATAATCCACATATTCCACCCATTGTGATTACAAATTTCCAGATACTGAATGAGAGTGTCGCAATCGGACAAAAATCTCCGTTAAAACAGGCCATTACAGAAACCAGGGAGATTGTCCTTTCTTATAAGGATTATATTTTCTCGTTTGATTTTGCCGCATTGGATTTCACCAACCCGGGAAAAAACAGGTATGCTTATAAGATGGAAGGACTTGACAGGGATTGGATTCATGGAGATTCAAAAAAACGTTTTGCCACTTATACCAACCTGGACCCTGGTGAATATGTATTCCAGGTCATTGGGTCCAATAATGATGGGATATGGAATCAAGAGGGAACATCCATTAAAATTACTATTGTTCCTCCATTCTGGGAAACCTGGTGGTTTACCCTTTTTATGCTTGCCTCCTTTGCTGTTTTATCCTATGTAATCATCAATTTTATTAAAAAATATATCACCCTTTCCGGGTTCTGGAAAAGGGAGAAAATTATCGGGAAATTCAAATTGGTAGAAAAAATCGGTTCCGGAGGAATGGCCACGATTTACGAAGCCCAGGACACCCTTGATAAATCCGAAACCGTGGCTATTAAAGTACTGCGAGAAGACCTGTCAGCAGATGAAAACTACAGGAAACGATTCAAGCAAGAAGCTGCCATCATTGATCAACTGGATCATCCCAATATCGTAAAAGTCATTGAAAGAGGCCAATACAAACAAAAACTCTATATTGTCATGGAACTGCTGAGAGGGAAAACCCTGGCAAAAAAAATAGAAGAAGAACAAAAAATCCATTTAAAAGAAGTACTTGATATTATGATTCAAATTACCGATGCCCTTGTGAAAATCCACAACAAAGACATTGTTCATCGGGATTTGAAACCGGAAAATATCATGTTAATTGAAAAGGAGGGTAATTGCAATTTTGTGAAACTCCTGGATTTCGGCCTTGCCAAAGGGCAGTTTCAATCACGAATTACCCAGACCGGTACCGTATTGGGAACCCTTAATTATATGTCCCCGGAACAAATTGCACTGGGAGAATTTTCTCCTGCCAGCGATATCTATTCCCTGGGGGTCATTTTATACGAGACCGTAACCAATCAACTCCCCTTTCCAGGGGAAAGAGTTGGCGATATCATGAAGCAGATCATGTACAAAACTCCCCCTGAACCCATCCGGCTGCGTCTTGATTTACCCATGGAGCTCAACCAAATCATCATGGAGATGATAGAAAAAGAGAGCGAATACCGGCCGACTGCTAAAGAGGTCATGGAAGAGCTGAGAAAAATAGCAGAGAGATAGAGAAGTAAAGCTGAGCTCGCTGAGTTCCTTTAAAACTAAACAGTATTGTTACTACGCCTCATATTTAAAAGAGAGACTTACCCTGGCGCGGTAAGCTGTTACCTTGCCATCCTCAACTTTCATATCCAGGTTTTTGATTTCGGCAATTCTCAAATTTTTTAGACTTTTAGCAGCAGTCTCCACCGCTTTTTTCGCAGCATCCTCCCATGAAACTTCGCTTGTACCCACCAATTCAATGACTTTGTAAATACTGTCACTCATCATTTGCCTCCTTAAAATTTGGGATTACTTTTATTATGCCCTTACGGGCGATAAAAATCCCATTTATTTTTTTTAAAATTTTACGTTTACTTATAGTAGAATGCATTTCTGTCATAGTCAAATTTTAAAAGAAAACCATTTGTTTTTCAATAGTTGCCCACAACTTTTTTCGGATTTTTATTTTGCCAACTGCCAACTTCTTTGTTTATTGCCAATTGCTAACTGTTTTTTTGCCTACTGCCACCTATTTACTGCCTACTTTAGCTTGATACATAGGAGTGCCACCCGCTTTTTAAATTTTTTTGGGGGTTTCCATTGACATTTAAATGTATTTTGTTTAAAATTTTATATGAATATAAAAAATCAAAAAATGTTCTTTAGGATTTATTTGAAAACAAAACGAAGGGGATTAAAATGAATGCAATAATGGAATTTTTTACAAAACAATCAATAAAGCACGGTATGCGGACATTCTCAAGGCTTTCGGATAAAAATCTAATGCGAGTCGCAAATTTAGGGAAAAAAATTGCACGAGAAAGGGAAGCTAAAATTATCAGTAATCTAACAGAAAAATGGGGACAAGACCACCCCAGTGCAATATTGATTAAGAAATTATTTAAAGGATTAAGTAAAAACTGCCTGGATGGAGTTTCAAAAAACCTTATATTCAATGCATTTATCCTTGGAGGTAAAAAAAGAGAAAAAGTTGAGAAAGAAACCGGAACATTATATCCTTTCTTCATGGTTGTAAGCCCGACAATGCGCTGCAACCTGAGATGCATCGGTTGTTATGCAGGAGAGTACACGCAAAAAGATGACCTTGATTTTGAGACAGTGGATAGAGTAATAGAAGAAGCAAAATCCCTGGGAATGTATTTCTTTACTATAACCGGAGGTGAGCCATATTCATGGTCTTACTTACTAAAAATATTCGAAAAGCACAATGACTGTTTCTTTCAGACCTACACCAATGGAACATTAATAACAAAAGAACTGGCAAAAAAACTTGCAAAACTTGGTAATGTTGTTCCTGCAATATCTGTCGAAGGTTTTGAAAAAGAAACAGATGAAAGAAGAGGCGACGGTGTTTTTAAAAAAATTTGCCAGGCAATGGATAACTTGAAAGAAGAAGGTGTTGGATTTGGCTTCTCTGCCACCCCCACAAAAATCAATTCTGACATGTTGGTCACCGATGAATTCCTCGATTTTTACATTGAAAAAGGATGTTATTTTGGCTGGTTTTTCCAATATATCCCTATCGGTCTGAAACCAAATGTTAATCTTATGGCCACCCCGGAACAAAGAGAAAAATTAAGATTGAAAATCCGTGAGTGGAGGGGAAAAAAGCCGATATTCATTGGAGACTTCTGGAATGATGGTCCATATGTTTATGGATGTATGGCAGGGGCAAGAAGAGGCGGTTACCTCCATATAAACTGTAAAGGAGATGTGGAGCCCTGCGTCTTTGTCCATTTTGCAGTTGATAACATTAAAAACAAAACACTAAAGGAAGTCATGCAGTCAGATTTTTTCGAAGCCATAAGAAAAAGACGACCCTATGACGTAGATGGAAATTTATTACTCCCCTGTATGATCATTGATAATCCTCAGACATTAAGAGACGTTGTAAAAGAAACAGGCGCCTTTCCCACCCATAATGGAGCAGAAACCATAGTCAAAGACCCTAAAATCACAAAGCATCTTGACGGTTATTCAAAACAATGGAAAAAGATTGCGGACAAGGCATGGAAAAAAGATTTCCCCTATCTAGTTGAAATAAATAAAAAAAAGGCTGAAGCATCTCACAAGAACTTATAAGACGTATCGCGTATTACAATAGGCTTTCTTGCTTTTAAGTGTCCAAAAGAACGGACAATGGAAATCTAAAAACAATAACAATAAAAGGAGTCCAATATGAAAAAAGTTATTTTTTTATTCATTATCTTTTTATTTATATATGCAACTTCATTTTTGTATTCGCACCCATATTCACATCAAGATGTAGATGATTTCGATTTCCATACTTATTTTCAAAAAAAAGTGAAAGAATATTTACCGGAAGCAGTCAGAATCCGCAGGCATCTTCATAAATATCCTGAACTCTGTTTCAAAGAAATAAAAACATCTGCCTTTATCACAGACTACTTGAGAAATTGCGGCTTGCACGTCCAAACCGGCATTGCCGGAACAGGCATAAAAGCAATCCTTAAAGGAAACAGGGATAAACCAGTGGTGGGGATTCGGGCAGATATGGATGCCCTTCCTATTTCAGAGAAAACCGGGCTTGACTTCCAATCGGAAAATACGGGAATCATGCATGCCTGTGGACATGACGGTCATATGACAAATGTTCTTTTAACAGCTAAACTATTGTCCCAGGTAAAAGAAAAAATCCCAGGTACCATTGTATTTATTTTTCAACCCTGCGAAGAGGGAACCCCGGATGGCAGCCCCTCTGGTGCTGACAGGATGGTCAAAGAAGGGGTACTGGAAAAACCCAAAATAGATGCCATGTTGGGACTTCATGTAATGCCAGGATATCCAGCCGGAACAATCGCATTAAGAGAGGGAGCCATAATGGCCAATGTGGCATCAATCTTTGTGACTATAAAAGGAAAATCCAGCCACGGCGCCTTCCCCCACCAGGGGGTGGATGCAATCTATGGCGCCAGTCTTGCAGTTATCCAGTTCCAATCTCTTATAAGCCGTCTTAAAGATCCGAATGAAAGAGCTGTTTTAACCATAGGGAAAATAAACGGGGGTGTGCGTTTGAATGTGATTGCTGATAACGTAAAAATGGAAGGGACTGTAAGAACATTTTCTTTTGAAACCGAAGCAATGATCGAAAAAGGGATTGAAAACATTTTAAACGGATTGAAACAGTCCATGGGAATTTCTTATGACTTTACATTCGCAAAATCATCCAAATACGTTAAAAACGACATTAAATTAACCCGCTTACTGACGCCCTTATTTAAAAAATTGCTGGGAGAAAAGAATGTCATAATAACAGACCCGGTCACCGTTGGAGAGGATTTTTCCGCGTACTCCCATAAGATACCTTCCCTCTTTTTCTTCCTGGGAGCAGGAGAGAAGGGGACCCTTCATTCCCCTCAATTTTCAGTGGATGAGAATATCTTTTTGTATGGGCCGCTTCTTTTTTCATCCGCAGCCGTCGAATTATTAACACATTTCCCTTGTTTGAACCCTTAATTTCGAGGAATTAAAAACGTTATGAAAAAAAATCTAAAAAAAAAGCACTCATCAGTTGAAATACCTTTGTATTTCGTATAAAATCTTCTTCTAATAATTAATCGTGAGGTGAATGAACCATGTTTGGTGCAACCTTTGCTTTAATTATACTCCCGATCATTATTATCGGGATGTCAATTGTTGTTTTTATTATTTCAAAAAAGAAACAAAAGGATCTGACCAATGGAAATCTATGAGAAGTTAACAAATCCTTTGGCATTTATTATATTTGTGGTTACGTTATCATTGCCTATCTTAATTGGCTTTCTCACCCTCAGGAAAACCAAAAACCAGTCCGATTTTTTTGTAGGTGGTCGGGCAATGGATAAACTTGTGGTGGCTTTATCTGCCGTCTCCTCCGGTCGATCCTCCTGGTTGGTCCTGGCTGTAAGCGGGATGGCCTATACATTAGGTACTGGTGCAGTCTGGGCCGTTGTCGGATATATTACGGTAGAAATGTTCCAGTTTATCTATATCGGCCAAAAATTACGGGCACATACGGAAACCTTTAATTCCATCACCCTTCTGGATTATTTTGAATCAAAATACAATGATCGTAAACACCTGATCCGGATTACCGGAGTCATTATTATCGCTATTTTCTTAACCGCATATGTGGCCGCTCAATTCAATGCAGGAGCAAAATCATTAAGTACTGCCCTGGGGTTTCCCCTTATCTTATCTCTTATCATATCCGGATTACTTATACTGGTATACATGATACTGGGCGGATATATTGCCGTTGCATATAACGATGTGGTCCGGGCCATCATTATGATCATCGGTCTTGTGATTTTCCCCATTTACGGACTAATCAAAATCGGCGGATTCAATGCCTTGCTTGAAATCCTGGCTGAATTAAACCCGGCATATATCGATCCCTTTTCTCTGGGAATAGGGATCATTATCGGTTTTTTAGGTATCGGCCTGGGCTCCCCTGGCCAACCCCATATTGTGGTAAGGTACATGTCCATCGATGATCCCGATAAATTGAGAATTTCCACTGTGATCGGAACCTTCTGGAATGTGGTTATGGCATGGGGGGCTGTTTTTATTGGATTACTGGGTAGAGCCCTTATACCTGCTGTTGAAAACCTGCCGGATAAAGACCCGGAAATGATTTATCTTGTGCTTTCATCCCAATACTTTGGACCGATTTTGTATGGTCTACTGGTGGGAGGTATTTTTGCCGCTATCCTCTCCACTGCCGATTCCCAATTATTGGTGGTGGCTTCAACCTTTGTTCGCGATCTCTATGAAAAAATCATAAAAAAGGATTCAGAAATCGATGAAGCCAGGAAATTAAAACTCAGTCGATATGTAGTATTACTTTCCGGGATCCTGGCCTTAATTTTAGCCTATTTTGCCCAGGATCTTATTTTCTGGTTGGTACTCTTTGCCTGGGGAGGCCTGGGTGCTTCTATTGGTACCGCTCTAATCTTTTCCTTATATTGGAAACGAACCACTAAATATGGTATTGCTGCAGGTATGATAACCGGTACACTGGTGACCATTTTCTGGAAATTATTCCTGAAAGAACCCACTGGCCTTTATGAACTCATTCCTGCTTTTTTTCTTTCCGCCCTGGTAATTGTAATGGTCAGTTTATTGACAGGAGAAAAATCAACGAATGGTTAAGGGGAAAAAACCAGTTCATTTGAATATCGAAGTAAATACGTTCCTTCTTCATTCGATATTCGGTGTTCGATATTCTTCATTCTTCTTTGCTTTCCCTCAACCTTAACCTTAACCTGGGCTCCTAAAGTTATTTCTCAACCTGAGCTCGGTAAGTTCTAATAAACGTCGAGATCATTGCCATAAACGACTTTACCATCATAATATAACCTTATTTCAGCCAGCATTTCTTCTGGAGTTGCGCCCCATGCCAATTGATGGTAGAGGATCACAAGCCCTGGTTTTATCTGTGCAGCGATCTTTCCCAATTCATGAGTAGAGGTATGAGAGTCTGCGTGATATTTCTGCCACTTAGGCGACCGCTTCTGGAACCCTGCCACTGAATAGACTTCATGTATCAGTACATCACACCCCTTGCTGTTTTTTATGATGGCGGGTCCAGGCACGCAGTCACCGGAGATGACAATCACCCGGTCCGGGGTCTCAAAACGGAATCCATAAGCATAATCCCAGGCTCCATGTTTAACAGGAAAGGCTATGACCTTAATATTTTCATCTTCGTATACCAGGCCGGGTGTGATCTCATGGGCGTTTACTTTGTATCCCTCGGTATTGGCCTGCTCCAGTCCGTTTATGCGGACATCGATATCCTTTTCATATGCTTTAAGGATATGTTCTGTCATGGATTTTATACCGGGAGGGCCGTATACTTCCAGGGGTACGTCTCTCTCCAGTACCCACGGTGTAAATATAAGATCAGGATAACCAGCCGTATGGTCTGAATGAAGATGGGTAAGAAATGCTATTTTAAGATTGGAAACCTCTAAAGCTTTCACACCGTTCCTGAATGCAGCCGCAGCCCTGCGTACGACACCAGGACCAAAATCGACGATATAGGGCGTTTCGTTGACGACAATGGCAACAGACGGCCCTGAACGATCCGGATCGGCGTTGGGTGTCCCTGTGCCCAATAGAACGATTCGTGTCCCTTGCTTCTCTTGGTTTTGGACTCCAGGTTCTTTTTTAATATTGCTTCTTGCGCAAGAAAACACTAATATTATTGATAAAAAAATGAAAATTATCCGAAACGACATATAAGTACTCCTTATATAAGATATTAAAATATTAGAGCCCACAGAACACACAGAAAGACACAGAAAAATAAAGGAGGATTATAACAAAAAACTTATTGTGTTGTATTGGAACTCTCTCTTTTTCAACTTCCAGGTATAATTCAATGGCCTCTTTCATCCTGAAAAATAATCCGTCATATGTTCTGGCCTGAGTGTGGCAGCCTGGTAATTCCACAGCAGAACCGATCAACACCCCATCTTCATCTTGCTCGACAATTATCGTATATTTCTCCATTATGTTCCTCCATTTAATATACTATAATTATATTACATTGTACACTATTTTCAAAAATTTTCAAATACTTTATGGTTCATTAGTTGCAATATAAATTTTCCCGTTTTCTACTTGACTTTTTCTAAGACTGATATAAAATTTGAGATGATATTTCAAAGAAAAAAAGAAAACGAAGAGGTATCAAATGGCAGAAGATTATTATAAACTCCTGGGTGTAAATAAGAATGCTTCCAAAGAGGAGATCAAAAAAGCATTCCGAAAGCTTGCTATGAAATATCACCCGGATAAGAACAAAGATAATAAAGAAGCAGCTGAAAAATTTAAAAAAATAAATGAAGCATATGCTGTTTTAAGCAACGACGAGAAAAGAAAACAGTATGATATGTTCGGAGCAGAGGGTTTTTCAAAACGGTTTAGTCAGGAAGATATTTTCAGGGGATTTGATTTTAACAGTATTTTTAAAGAGTTTGGGATTGGTGATATTTTTGGCGGAGACCCCTTTTCCGGTTTCTTTGGGGGCAGGAAAAAATCCAGGGGAAGAGGCTCATTTTCCTATGGATTTCAAGACCCCTTTGGCAGCCAGGGAGGATTCAGCCAGGGAACAAGAAATCGAGCGCCTCAATCAGCAGAAACCGAACTGCGCATCACGCTGGTGGATGCAGTATTGGGGTCAAAGAAACGCATCTCCCTCGATACTGGCCGCGGCGTAGAGACGCTGGATATTGCTGTACCCAAAGGCATTGAAGAGGGACAAAAACTGCGACTCAGGGGAAAAGGTCCGATAGACCCCATGTCAGGACAGCGAGGAGACCTTTACGTTAAAATGACCATCGCCCCTCACCCGGTGTTTCAACGGAAAGGAAACGACCTTATCGTTGAAAAAGAGGTCAAATTAACGGAAATGGTGTTGGGAGGGAAGGTCAGGGTTACCACCATTGACAACCAACAAATCGATTTAAAAATTCCGCCCAACTCCAAAAACAACAGCATGCTGAGAATAAAAGGCAAAGGAATCCCGGGTACCAAGGGAAAACCGGATGGAAACCTACTGGTTCGTTTGCAGGCCAAATTACCACCCCATCTCAATGAAGCCCAGAAAAAGCTATTTGAAGAACTGGCGAAAACCGGGATTTAATATAAGAGGCCCGCGAAACACGCGAAACACGCAAAAGATACAAACAAACCGTGTTCGCATTTTTTCGCGTTCTTGCGGCTTATTAACTTTTATTAATATTAATGAAGCTTTATTTTTAAAAAAGACTCGATCTCTTCCTTATTGAATTGGTAGACTGTGCTGCAATTTTGACACCGGGTTTCAATAGGAAAGGGGCCGGTTTTAAGTATGTCTTCGAGATTCTCCACTGGAAATTTTGCAATGATCTGACCAACGCTCTCTTTGCGGCAGTGACAGAAGAATTCCACCCGGCGACTGGCCAACAACTTGGGGGAAAAGGAATGGAAATAAAGGGTGATATAATCCTTTGGCGATTGGTCACCTGAAAAGGCTTCACCTATGGAAGGCAGTTGGTGTACCAATTGTTCCAGTTCCCAGACGCGCTGGTCATCTGCACCTGGTAGGGCCTGGAGAAAAAGACCTCCGGCACCGGTGACATGTCCCTCTGGATCAAATTTAATACTTAGATTAAAAGCAGTAGGGGTCTGTTCAGAGGACAAAAAATAATGGGCCAGGTTGATAGCGATACTGCCGGTTTTCAGCTTCACATGTCCGACATATGGGTGTTTGGCATACTCCGGGAAGTGGGTGACCACTAGAAAACCGTCACCAAAAAAAGGTGCCAGGTCAAAACTCTCCAGCGGTTTTTCTATCGGTATGGGATTGTTTTTCAAATGTCCCCGTACCTCGCCAAAGGCATTGGCTTCAACAGAGAATCCTTTAATGGGTCCTGAACACTCGATTTTAAAAGCGATGCGATCCTGCTCTTTTAAATTGGCTGTCATCAAGCTGGCGGCCAGGTAGGCGTGCCCCAATAGCAGGGTTTCCAGGATTCCTAACTCATGATTGATACGCATCTCCCTGACCATATGGGTCCCGTGAATCATGGCCCCACGAATCTGTCCGTGTTCCAGTATAAAATTGTAAAGTTTATTTTTTGCCCGGGCCTTTAAAAGTTCTTTATTTGTCATTCCCGGTACTCTTTTTTTAATCATGTCGCTTTACATCTCATTCAAATGTTCAAGAACATCTTTTAATTTTAGAGCCGATTTGAACATCATAACATTGGGTGGCAGTTCAGGGACATTCTGTGCCGCACTTTCAGCAATGGCAATCAAAATGTTGTGGTTATGGCATAACCGTAATGTCTCCAATTTGGCTTTTAAATACTCCGGTGTCCAGAAACCGACGATTTCCAGGTAGGCTTTTCGACCATCTTCATGCCGAAGAACAAAATCCGGGAAAAAGACCTTTTGCCCGTGGTGAAGCAATTCGCTTTCACGCTCAAGGGACCAGGCGTCTCGGACTCCTTCACCCCATTTTTCAGCAAAATTTTCTTCAAAGCTGGAATCAAACTCCTCCGGTGCAGGAAGGTGACTTTTCAAACCATCTTCTGAGGTAAGGGGAAGGTACACCGTGTATCCTCTCCTCCCGGTTTTAATATGGGCAAGGAGTCGCCACTCCTTGCAGGCCAGTAAAGCAGGCAAAAACTTTGCCAGGGCAACGCCGTAACGCCGTGTTTCCCGCATCACTGATGCAGGGCCATCGAAATAAATCCGGTAATGGCCCTGACCTTCATAATAAATGGTATGCATTAACCGGGCCAGTTTGGCGTAACGAAGGATCGATTTTAAATCGCGGCTGGCCCAAACAGTCATATCCACAGCCCTGTACAACGCTGCCTGCACCTGGGCCACATTGTACCGGGACAGCAGTTCCCTGGCACCAGGATAACCGTTGAATTCCCTGAGTTTATGGTATTCCGGTACATCGGCAAACAGCAGTTTTTCAATCGCTTCCCAGGTTTTTTTTACCTCCTGTGCAATTTTATCTTTAACCGCCCTTTCGCTGTTATCGAAAAGTCGGTCCACAGAGGAGACCAGGGGAAAATAAGGGGCAGCGAGTCGAAACACTTTTTTCCGTAAATGAGCTGCTTTCCCTCCCCTGTCACGATCATATACGCTCACATCATCCAGCAGTTTGCAAAACGCATCGATGCGCCGTGACGGGCAATCGAGTTCCTTTTCCAGGATGTGCCGAATGCTTCGGTGGAGCCCGTACCGGGTTTTTCCCACACCCTGACAATATACCTCTAACATCCGCTCGGCATATTGAAGGTAATGAGCATGTTTTTGTTGGGAGAGACGATCCGGTAAGATGCGTCCTTTTTTATAGTCGGCGATGGCGTGTTCCTTCGTAAGCATCGCTCCTCCTGCGCTGCCGCGAGCGGATGACCTCGCGGGTGTCCTGGCAGACCACTTCGTAAAGGATTCCCCGCTTATGACCCGTTTTCCGGAGAATCCGTCCCAACCGCTGGATCGCCTGACGAATAGAGGCATATCCTCCTACCACCACAGCCACTTTTGCTTCCGGAAGGTCAACGCCTTCGTCAAGCACCCGGTTTGCCACCAGTGCGGGATAAATACCCTCCCGAAATCCGTCTAGAATCTCAAGCCGCTCCTTCTTACCACAGTGATTGAGCAAACAGGGGATGAGAAAACGTTTGGAGATATCTCTTGCCATGATATTGGATCCTGTAAAAATGATTATAGGAGTGCCCATATGAAGTCGAAAGATATCTTCCAGTACGCGGAATTTTTCCACTGCACGATCTTGTATGGATTTCATAAAATAAAAGGCTTGTTGGGCAGCCCGAGCGTCCGGATCCCTGCCTGTCTCAGCCATCAGGTCCTGCCATTCAAACGACGGATCCTCTTTTTTTCTCTGAATCATGTAATCTCTGACAATTTTTGCGCTGGTGTTATATTGTTCTTGCTCCTCGTCGATAAGGTGAACCGGGATGCGAAAGACATCATAGTCAGCCAGCTCCTTTCCCCGGGTGGAAGAGATGGGAATATTATAAACAATGGGGCCGATGAGCCATTCCATATCCTTTTCACGTCCATCGGAACGGTGTGGTGTGGCAGTCAGTCCCATGCGAAGGGGAGCCGCGCTCATAAGAGCCGCCTCGCGCCGGTTACTGCCGGGAAGATGGTGACACTCGTCGAAAATAATAAGACCGAATTTCGCTCCCAGTGTCTCCATATGAATATAGGCACTGTCGTAAGTGGTCACGGAAACCGGGCGAAGGTTAAAGGTATTGTCCCCGATGATTCCCGCATCATACCCGAGCCCTTTAAAAATCCTGCGGTGCCACTGGTACATCAGGTCCCGCACCGGTGCCACAATTAGAGTGGATTTACCTAACTCCCGCATAATAGCCAGGGCCACTTCTGTTTTACCCGTTCCCGTTGGCATCACAATGACGCCCCGTTTCAACTTCATCCAGGCGTGGAATGCATTCTTTTGTATTTGCCTCAATTCCGGCAGCTCTGGTTGAGGCCAGGAGACATCTTCCCATTCCCCCACTGTATCATCCAGTTGAAACCCTGCCCGGCTTGCCTGTTCACGGACAGTGGTATAGTGAATGGCATCGCACCGCCAGTTAAATACCCGTTGATCATATTTTAGGTCTACCCCTTTAAAAACGTTCGCAAGAGTTATTGAATTATCCGTTTGCAGCTGCAGCGTCCCCCGATCAAAACTCAGTGTTAAAAGTGGCTTTCTACTTTGTAATTCACTATCAATCATTTATTGTCCCTGGTTTATTAAATATAAATAAATAACTGGAATAAGTCAAGTATTGTCTATTTTTTTACCTTCGGCGACCAGGGGGCTTTTTTGTAAAATCGCCCCCTGGACCCCCAAAAAACTTTTTATAATGGGTCATATGGGAACAAACGGGTCAAATAGTGCAACATGCACCGGCCGTGCAAATCAAAAGTTTTTGGAGGTGTTGGAACCTTTTTTCAAAAAGGTTCTGACCCGCCAGAGGCATAAAAATATAAAAAAAGCCTACTATCTTGTTGAAAGCAGATAGAATTTAAGTTAACATTTTTGCATGAGAGTAAATCAAGCAAAACAGAAGGTCGTTTTCTTTAATACAAATTTCAGGAGGTAAAAATGAAGAAAAAAGTAGCAATTATCGGCGCCGGAAGAATGACCCGGCCTATTGCCAATTACCTGATGGATAAGTGTAATTACACAATCATCATGGTGGATCAGATCGTTTCAAGGGCCCGGGAAGTCATCGGAGACAGACCCGGGGGTAAGGCTGTATACATTTTAATTAAAAAATCAGAAAACCTTGACCCGGTCATTGATGAAGTGGATATCGCCATCAGTATGGTACCCAAACCGATCCATATTCACGTGGCAAAATCCTGCTTACGCCACAGGAAAAACATGCTAACCGCCTCCTATGAAACCCCTGAGGTACTGGCATTGGCCCCTGAAGCAAAAGAAAAAGGGATACTATTCCTGAACGAAATGGGAGAAGACCCGGGAATCGACCACTTCGGGACCCAGATGGTGCTGGAAACAATCAGACAGGAAGGTGGGAAAGTAACGGATGTGGAATCCTACGGCTGCGGTATACCCTCCTTCGAACACAACAATAACCCCATGGGATACAAGTTTTCCTGGGACCCCAGGACCCTTTTTGTCTCAGCCCAAACCGCAGCAGCTTATTATAAAAAGGGCAAACGAGTAGAAGTACCGGGAGATCAATTGTTTAAACATTTTTGGCTGAAAGAGATCGATGGAGTAGGAACGTTCGAAACCTATCCAAATAAGGATTGTAAAAAATACCTGGAACCCTTTGTTTTGACCGACGATGTATCTTTCTTTCGTGGGCTGCTGCGGTTTCCCGGATACTGCAATAAAATGAGATATTTGAAGGAAATCGGACTCTTTCACTCGGATAGGATAGAGAATTTTGAGAATGTCACCTATGGTCAATTGACTGCTTCATTGGTGGGCGGCGAAGCAAATGAGAAACTGGAAGAACAGGTGGCTGAATTCTTAAACCTTGATATAAATGCCGATTTTATTCATTGTTTGAAATGGTTGGGTTTCTTTAATAATTCCCATATAAATATTAAAAAAGGGACCATACTCGATGTTTTATTGGATCGGATGTTGGAAAAGATGTCTTATGCCCCCCATGAAAAAGACATGGTTATTGTACATATCGAAGCGATCGCTAAGTTTCCAGATAAGAGAAGGGAAAAACGATTGGCCACCATGAAAATGGAAGGGATTCCCTACGGGGATTCAGCCATGTCGCGAGCCGTGGGACTTCCTATTGCCATCGGGGCACGGATGATTTTAGAGGGAAAAATCAATGCCACGGGTGCGCATATCCCCCCTACCCTCCCCGATCTATACCGTCCTATATTGGATGAACTGGCAACATTCGGTTTTGTTTTCAAGGAAAAAACCACCCAACTTTGACCTTAATATTAATCCTTTTTATTCTCTATTCTTTATTGATCTATCGCGTATGTTATTTCCCATGAGGGGTTAGATCAGGTAATTTCCCCCTGTTTTTCACATACCGATCGAGCCACATTTTTATCAGTTCATTCACCTCAACCCTGTGCTCGGACAACCCATGGTCACCGCCTTCAAAAAGAACGAGCCGAAAGGGTACTTTCTCTTTCAGTAGTTCCGATGCAAGGGCAATTGCCTGCTGCGGTACGACCCGCCAGTCAGCCGTCCCATGCATGATCAGTATCGGCGTTGTTTTGCAGATTTTATCAGCGTGTTTAACAGCAGAGCGGGCGTCCAGCAAAGCTTTTTTGTTTTTATCATAATCGGGCATCAGTTCCCTGTACACATATGTTTCCATCTCTGGCCTGTGGTCTTTCATCATGAAGAGGTCCGATACCCCACCGCCCACCACTGCTGCCTTAATCCGATCGGTTCTTATTATTGAGAGGTAAGTCATCATCCCGCCTCTGCTCCACCCGTACATGCCGATCCTGGGGGTATCGGTGTTGGATAGGTTCTCCAGCAGGGGAATCAGGTTTAACACATCGTTCACATCTTTGCCACCGAACGCTTCTTTGCCTTCACCGCCGTCGTTCCCACGGTACTGGCTGCTCACGACTACATACCCCCAGGCAGCGACTCTTGCCAGGACAAACGCGACTTTAAGGGGATTTATGGCTCCAAACTCACGATTCCCTCCGCGGTTATAAATGACACAGGGATATTTACCCGCTCCTTTAGGATAAGCGAGAAAACCGGTCACTTTTAAACCGTCGCTTAAATAACTTATCTTCTCTATAGCAACATGGTTTAGATACTCAAATTCAGGAAAAAGAATTAATTTACCATCCTCTTTTTTGGCAATTTTTTTCACTACTTCTGGAAATTTAAAGATATCATAAGATTTTCTTTTAACGATCTTTCCATTTTGGAGGAAAAGAATACCCTGACAAAGGAGGACCATCAACGTGATGTTCAACAATGTTCGTTTCAATTTTCCCTCCTGGTTGATTATTTTATTTTTCCACCAGTTTATTTCGATCGATCACTCTCCCGTTGAGGATCAGTATATCGATTCGTTTCAAATGGTTAAGGTCTTCCAGAGGATTATCATGAACAATAATGATATCAGCAGCATATCCCGGTTTAATTTTCCCGATTTTCCATCCGAAGGCATGGGCAAAATTTTCCGTAGCAGCAGCAATGGCTTCCCGTTTGGAAAGCCCGATTCGATGGAGCATCTCAAGTTCGGTATGCAGCGATATACCAGGCATGGTGCCCCATACATCGGTGGCACTTCCAGCAAGGTATTTCGCACCATTCTTATAATAAACGTTCTCGATATTCTTCTCATTTAATATGAGGTTGGTATATGCCTCCTGGACCTCTTTTTTATATGTGTGTTTCCCGGTGAGTTTATCCGCTGGATTATTGATATCTTTTGCATCCAGGATCTGCGCTACTGGTTCTTTCCAGGGATTTTTACTGCCAGGAATATCTAAGTAGGAAAGGCTCTGGGTAGGCATGATATACGTGTTGGAGTTTCCGAGATTTTGGGCATGCTTCAAAAGGTTGGGGTCATTTTTTTTTATTTGTGAAAGGAACTTATAGTATTTCCATTTGGGGCTGCTCAGGTCATCGCTGAAAGGCTGATCCGCCACTGCTTTTGCCATATCCCACGGTGCAATATCCATTGAATACCTGGTGGTGTGGACAAAGGCTTCTACCCCGATATCACAGCCCTCTTTATATGTGGTATAACCCAATTCTCCAATGGTGACCATACCCAACGCATTGGCTCTTTTTTTACATTTTTTTACCTGATGGGGCAACAGTGCATACTTTAACAGCACCACTTTATACCCTTTTTTGTACAATGTCTCAAAATCTTTGATGTGTTCTTCATCGCTTTTCTTTTCATCTCCGACAGATTCGAGGCGATAGATATTGGGGCCTGGGTTGGCATTTCCGAAAAAGGGTCCCCGCCGTCCACCGTCAACAGCAATGATGGAAGTCACCCCCATATAAAGATAGGCATTGGCATAGGATTGATTGTTGATGGCTGCGAATCCGTCGATCAAACCGGGGAGGATGAATTTCCCTTTTGCATCAATCACTTTTGCATTTTTTGGGAATTTGGATGTGGGCAATAATTTCCCAAACTTAACGATTCTATTACCTTCGATTAATACAAAGCCATTTTGAATGTCATTGGCACTCTTTCCTCTTTTTGACAGGTCAAGAATGGTTCCACCTTTTATTAAAAGGGGGTGGCACCCCCAACCCGCGATGCCACCCAATCGGCTGACGAGAGTAGGGACGACAAAAAAGTTTGTTTTTTTTTGTTCGCTATTGCAGGGTATTAATAAAGGATGGGAGGGGATTGAATAGGAAGCAGCGGAAAATAGAAAAACAATAAAAGAGATAATTATTTTTAACATTATTTTACATGAAGTAACGTTCATATTATTTCCTTTATTTAAAAAATTTTAACCGATTCGTTGTAAATTTTCAATACACAAACGCAAAACACTCTAAATCTTGCAAAAAAATATTTGAAAAAGTAAAATAAAATTTTATAAAATAATACTTATTATGGACAATATTAGAATACATTCTTCAACAAAAAACGGATTACTTAGATTGCTTGGAAAGCCCATACAACTTTTTATCGAATTGTATAAATTACTAGAACCACAATACGGGACAATATCAAATTCAATTTATACTAACCGAGTTACTAAAATACGATTCGATATGTTATCTGATCTCTTTTTAAAAAGTTTTAAAAAAATTTACAGAGGTGCATCCGATAAGCACTCTTTAGATGAAGTTAAACGAGTAGTAAATAACGAGTGTGATAATAACCTTCTTTGTCTCTCTTTATTCAAAGGATTGGCGGACTATTTGACAATATACAGGAAAGGCACACTCAACTTATTGGAACTGATAAAAATCGACGGCCTGATCGTAACCCCAAAGCCCCCCAATCCCATTTATGAGGCACTGCAGAACCCGGTACGGGAACATTACGGTACGAGCTTTCATGACCTGACGGATATATTTAAATATATTTCGGTAATAAAAGAAACGAACCTGAAAATAAATTTAGTCAAGAGTGAGAAGCTCAAACGCGCATGCAGTTATATGAAGCTTCGAGTAAAAAAAGGTTTTAAAATAGCAGTAACCCCCTTTATGAACCACATGACTTTTAATATTGATTCACTATTTGATAACTGGCCGGAAAATGAGAAAACGCCTTATTGGTTCAGAAAAATAGAAAACATAAAAGAGGCCAAAACATGGCTTATTGAGAAGATACTGAAACCCTGTACTGAAAGGGAAGTGGACATACTGGTACTTCCTGAACTTTCAATCGATGAACAACTTCTAATTTTCTTAAAGAAATGGCTGAAATTGAATAACAGAGAAAGAGTATCTTCAGGAAAACCCGGCCTTTTATTAGTTGCTGCCGGAAGTTTTCATTTTGAAAGTAAAACCAATAAACGATTAAATACCTCAACAGTACTTAATCACTCCGGTGATATCCTGTGGACTCAAAATAAAATCAAAAGGTTTTCTTTTGATATAATCGATATTCAAAAGAAACCAGAAATTCAGAGCTTATTAAAAACCTCACCTATCGGAGGATATGAATATATTAATGAGACGGATACCATATGTTGTGTAGACACGCCAATCGGTCGAATTTCTGTCTCCATCTGTATCGATTTTTTTCATAAAGAGCATCTTGAAGTATATCGTCAAACAAAAACCCACATTTTCCTGGTCCCAGCGATGAGCTATCAAAATATCAGGTTTTTGCAAACTGCAGGGATATTTGCAAGAGATAATCTTGCGGCCTCTTTTATTTCAAATAGCGGGTATATCGCAAAAAAAGAAAAATCCAGTATAAATATAGAGGGGGCCTCTTTTTATTTTCTTCCAAGAAAAATGGAAATCGGAATTATGGCAAAAGAGGAGGAAGGGAATTTATTGATTTTTGATGCTGGCGAGTTAATAAAAAGTTAATAATAAATTTGACAAATGGATTTTTTTTGTTTATAGTTAACTAATGGTTAATAAAGGAGGTAAATATGCCCGGTCATAAGGAGATCAGCAGGTCGGTAAAGGCTCTTGAAACGGCATTAACCGCTAAATATCCTATTAAAGAACTGTTTAAAATGGCAGCTGATTTTACTCGAAAAAATGAAATCGATGGTCTCGTCAACATCGATGTTATGTTGAGCGATAGGTTTATCGAATACCTGCGGAACGGAACTTTCAATGACCTGGATGCTTTTCAATCCAATGTACTCTCGTTTACCGACAGTGAAATAGGTGACCGATTAAAAGAAAATGAAGAGGGGAAGAAGTATTTTCACCGATGGTATCACTTTCTCGATTTATGCCAGATGGCAGTTGAAAATTATGATCCCGAACTAGCAAAGCGTCTTATTGAGTCCCGAAAATACGGGAAAGAACTGATGAACCTCCTGGACCAAAACCCAAACGGTATCCGGCACATTGAATTGTCAAAAAAACTGGAGATATCCCCGCAGTATCTTTCAAAACTTCTCAGGGAATTTCAGGAACATAACCTTATTTCCAGGGCGCGAAAAAAGAAGATTTCCATCATCAAATTGGGTATTACTGGCAGAGCATACATGAGGGAAAACGAAAATCACCTACCCTCTGAAGATGATGAATACTACCTCAATCCCAAAACCACGGCAATTGTTGCAGAGAATGTAGAACCCTATAGGGGGAGAAAAGTGAGAGAAAAGGTGCCAGGCAAGAAAAAAGAATCCTGAACATTTGAATTTTGGATTTGTTCTCGTGCTACGTAGCGGGCTACTTCGCAGAGTAGTATCGAATTTCGATATTCGGATTTCGGATTTATTTTTTTTCTCCGTCATTTCAGCTTTGACGTGACACTACCTACTACTTACTACTTACTACTTACTACCTACTAAGCGACCTGCTAAGCGCTCAATCTCCGGGATTATTTCAACAAACCGAATGAATGAGTGCTGACAATTGTCGTAAAATCGTATGGAACCGGCTTTGGGAAACTGATCGGGTATCACTTTTAAGTTCAGTACTTCATCATCAGTGGATAGAAAAAAATGCAACCGATGGTGTTTAGGGCCATAAGCGTTGATTTCGTCATTCAATTTCTTTAGAGAATCCAGGTATTGCGCTTTCCACTCAAAAGGTTCGCCGGAATAATAACGTTGATTGATGCCAATGTAACTTTGCAGCGTTACCCAGGGTGTAATCGAGGGATTGATTAGTACCGCCGGTATATTAAAACGAGTGGCAGCATAATAGGCATAAAATCCACCAAGGCTGGAACCAATCAGCAGGTCTGGTTTTCCCTGTTCCGTCATCACCTGCTCAAATAATTGCACTACTTCTTGTGGGTCCACCGGCAGCGTAGGAGCTATAACATTTTCGTTGGGTAAATGTTTTCTTAATTCACCTATTTTCCAACTGTTTTTACTGGATGCAAAACCATGAAAATAAAAGATCATTGAGACTCTAAATACAGTTGGATAGGGTTAAATCAGGATAATTCCAGGACTTTGGTTACCAATTTTTCAATCCCTTCAGCCACTTCGCTGATGCGTTGCCCCAACATGTAAGCAGGCGTGGTGACGATCTTGTTCTTTTCATCCACCACAATATCATTCACCGGACAGGAGACATGGTGAGCACCGAATTTTTCAACGGCAGTAGCAGTGCCCTTATCTGTACCAATGGTCAAATCAGGATGCAGGTCAATGTTCCCGGCCACTTTTGCCATCAAAGCGGGCGCAATGCAGATAAATCCCATGACCTTTCCCGCTTTTAATGCGTCTGTCACAAATTTCTCTACTGCCGGGTTTACTGTACAATCCGTTCCTTTGACAGCAAAGTCACATAAATTTTTAGCTGCCCCAAATCCTCCGGGAAAGATGACGGCATCAAAATTTTTGGCATTGGCTTCAGCCAGGTCCTTGATCTCTCCCCTGGCAATACGAGCAGATTCTACCAGTACATTTCGGCTCTCATCTGTGGGCTGCTGAGCGTAATGATTGATCACATGCATCTGGGGGATATTAGGGGCAAAGATGTGTATCTCTGCACCCTGGCGATCCAGTGCCAGTAACGTTATAACAGACTCATGAATCTCCGCACCGTCAAAAACCCCGGCGCCGGACAAAACAACGGCTACTTTTTTCATGTTAACCTCCTTTTAAATAAGGGCCCACAGAACACACAGAAAAACACAGAAAAAATACAGGGAGATTATGACAAAAAAAGTTCTGTGTCTCTCGTGCTTCGTAGCGGAGCCACTCCGCAGAGTAGCATTCTGTGTATTCTGTGTGGTCTGTAGGCTCTTTTTTTTTTCATTTTTTTTCATAAAAATCAATTTTAACACAAATCCGGGTGAAATCTCAAACTTTCTGCCTCCAACGGTCAGAAACCTTTACATTAATACCCTGCCATAACTTGCGAAAAAAACAATAATTGTATATACTGATACCTTCGGAGGTTTGTAAATGAGAAAAAAATTCTATTGGTTAACGATTTTCCTGCTCGTTCTATTCGTAGGATTAATGCCAGCAAGCGAAAAGACCCAGCCTGCTGACCTGGTTTTACTGGGCGGTAAGATCATTACATTGGATGAATCAAAACCTGCAGCAGAAGCTATTGCCATTTTTCAGGGCCGAATTCATGCGGTTGGCAGTGATAAGGAGATAAAACCATATATTTCCGAATCCACACAGGTTATCAAACTGAAGGGAAAATTGGCAATCCCAGGTTTTATCGAATCCCACGGTCATTTCACCAGCCTGGGCCACTCCAAAATGCAATTGGACTTGACTGGTGTTAAAAACTGGGATGAAGTGGTTGAAATGGTGACCCAGGCTGTAAAAAAAGCCAAACCAGATGAGTGGATTCTTGGAAGGGGCTGGCACCAGGAAAAATGGGACCGGACACCGGAACCCAATGTCGATGGTTTGCCCCTCCATGATTCATTGAGCAAGGTTTCTCCCCAAAACCCTGTCTTATTAAACCATGCCAGCGGCCATTCCAGCTTTGCCAATGCAAAAGCAATGGAATTGGCGGGTATCAATGAAAAAACACCCGACCCTGAAGGGGGTGAAATTATCAAAGATAGTAAGGGCAAACCCATCGGGGTTTTCCGGGAAACTGCTCAGGGTCTTTTAAGAAAGGCATTGAATGTTTACCTTTCAAAACGGACTCCCCAAGAGATGATGGACTACGAACGAAAAGTGGTGGAGCTGGCTGACCAGTATTGTTTGAAAAACGGGATTACCTCCTTTTTCGATGCGGGTGCATCGTTTAAAACCATTGATCTGTTCAAGCAACTGGTGCAGGAGAAGAAACTGGGTGTCCGGCTGAATGTGATGATCAGCGAACCCAACGACCGTCTTCGGCAGCAGCTTTCCAACTATAAGATCATTGGGTTGGGAGACCATCATCTAACGGTACGCAGTATAAAACGATTGATCGATGGTGCCCTGGGAGCCCACGGCGCATGGCTGTTTGAACCTTATAACAGTCTCCCTGGCAGCGTGGGGCTAAATACAGAACCGATCAATGCCATGAAAGAAACGGCTCGGATTGCCATAGAGAATGGTTTTCAATTGTGTACCCATGCCATTGGTGACCGGGGCAATCGCGAGACCTTAAACATTTATGAGGAGGCTTTTAAAGCCTATCCCGGGAAAAAAGATTTGCGCTGGCGTATTGAACATGCGCAGCACCTTCACTCGGATGATATCCCACGATTCGGGAAACTGGGGGTAATTGCTTCCATGCAGGGGATTCATTGTACCTCAGACGGCCCCTGGGTTATCAAACGGTTGGGGGAAAAAAGGGCTCAACAGGGCGCATATGTGTGGAGAAAACTGATGGGTTCAGGCGCTGTTATTTGCAACGGTACGGATGTCCCGGTGGAGGATGTGAATCCCATTGCCTGTTTTTATGCATCGGTAACGCGTAAAATGAAAAATGGCAGTGTCTTTTATGGAGATCAGCGAATGACAAGGGAAGAAGCACTGCGCTCCTATACCATGAATGGTGCCTATGCTGCGTTTCAAGAAAACCTCAACGGTTCATTAAAGCCGGGTAAATTGGCTGATATCACGGTTCTTTCTAAAGATATCATGACCATCCCGGATGATGAAATTTTAAGTACAGACGTCCTTTTGACCATTGTCGGAGGAAAAATCCTGTACAAGAAATGAAAAAATAATAAAAATAGAAAAAGGAGGTGAAAATGGCAAAGTATGAATGCACTGGATGTGGATTCATTTACGATGAAGAAAAAGAGGGTAAAAAATGGGATCAATTGCCGGATGATTGGGTTTGTCCTAAGTGTGGGGCCAATAAATCCTCTTTTAAACAAATAGCAGAGGAAGAAACAAAAGATACAGTGAAAAAAAAGGTGAAGTGCCGGGTGTGCGGCTACATTTTGGATGAGGAACACCTGGGTGACGTGTGTCCTGCATGTGGGGCCCCAAAAACTGCTTTCCAGCCTTATATGGACAAAATTCCTGCAAAACGGCGAAAAATTCTCAATCTTCATCTCCACAGCATGGCGGTTCACTTCCCCCAGGCCTTTTCTGTGTTGATGCTATTTCTCTCAATAATGGTCTTTTTCCTCCAGGATCCGCTAAAATCCGAATTTATGGCTACTTTTAAAATCCTTTCCATTTTCCTTCCTTTTTCCGTAGCTGCAAGTATGATTAGTGGTATAATCGATGGGAAAACCCGATTCAAAAGGATAACAACCCCCATTCTTAAACGAAAAATCATGGTGGCAGGTCTTTTCCTGATTTATTCTATCGGTGTTTTGCTGGTCTTGAATTTTTCAAATCTGCAATTTTTATGGCAATGGGTATTGGTTGCATTAAATGTTCCTTGTGTTCTATCTTCCATCTTTTTAGGTTATAATGGTGGCCGCCTGTCAGGATTGGAGATGCCCTAAAAAACTTAACCATATGTGTTGAATGGAAAAAATTCGGTATTGTCAAACGTTTTATAAAAAAAATGAAAAAAGAAATGAGCCACCAGGACACAAAGGCACAAAGAATACGTGGTGTCTCATGCTTCGTAGCGGAGCCACTCCGCAGAGTAGCATCTTGGTGCCTTGGTGGCAATAATCAAGTGGGAGGAATAAAATGAATATAACAAGTACTGCCTTCGAGCATGAAGGCATGATCCCGGAAACGTTTAGTTGTAAGGGGCAGGATATTTCCCCGCCCCTGAAATGGGAGGATGTGCCGGCAGGGACCAAAAGTTTTGTCTTGATCTGTGATGATCCGGACGCCCCAATGGGTACCTGGGATCACTGGCTGCTGTTTAACATTCCCGTTTCTATGACTGAACTCCAGGAGGATATCCCTGCCCAACCGGAACTCTCTAACGGTGCCAGGCATGGGAGAAACAGTTGGGGAAGAACCGATTACGGTGGCCCGTGCCCCCCCAGTGGAACCCACCGCTACTTTTTTAAACTCTTTGCCCTGGATATTCTATTGGACCTGAAACCCGGTGCTTCTAAAAGGGAAATCATGAAAGCCATGGAGAATCATATTCTTGGTGAAGCGGAGTTGATGGAGAAATTCAAAAGATAATGTTGCACTGTATTAACCTGAGTTCTGTGTGTCCCTGGCAGCTCAACGACTGCTTATTATCTTTTCTTTAAGCTGAATTTCCTACCTCTCTACCCCTTTACCCCTCTACCTCTTTTAATTTTTCCCTTTTCTTCTTGTATTTAAGTAAAAGATGCGTTATATTAGATACCTATGAGGCTCAGGATAAAAAAATGTCTATAGAAAAAGATACGCTAAAAAAAGATATAGGGAATCGGTTCCGACGCTTTCGAGAGACCATCAAAAAAACGCAGGCCCAATTGGCCGAGGAACTGGATATTTATCAATCCACTATCACCAATATCGAATGCGGGAAAACCTTTCCAAGGATATGGTATTTGAAATACTTTAATAGAAAATACAACTTAAATAGTAATTGGGTGATAACGGGCCAGGAGAATATGATTCTTAGAAAGGACCAGAAATTTCCCGAAACCATTACGGCGTTGGAGTGCCATATCAAAGAGGAAGACCCTACCTATGAGAAATATATTGATATGCTAAATTACATGGAGGTCCCAGAGGTAGAAAACGTTATCCTGGCACGGCTCACGGAATTAAAATCCCTTTTCCGGGAGGAGATTAAATCTTTCTTTGAACTCAAACGTGATAGCCATTGACTCTTTTTAATTCTCATTTAAAATTTAATGATGAATGATGAATACTCTTTTCTAGAGGGTGCCCAGTTAAGGCTTTATATATAGGCATCAACAAATGCCCTGGCTTGTTCTTGGCTATCAAACAGGAAAATGCCAGGTTCATCAAAGCAAGCAGCCGAGCCAGTCTGGGCAGTACGCCCATCTGCCTGCTGCATAAAAAAACGGATGGCCGCGGTTTCTTCCGGTACCTGGAAAATGCCCCAGATCACTCCCCATACTTTGGGTTCCCGCCCTGAATGCAGCATTTTTTGACCGCTGAGATAGGCATTGATGCGGTTGGGATCCTTACTGTTGATCATGTTACCGTAAAGATAGGGAAGTCCTGTTTGATCGTCATCCTGATTGATCCGTTCACTGGAAGACCAGGCAATTAAAAGTACCCAGCGGCCGGTGGATTCTGGTATGGGAACATCCTGCCAGAACATCCCACTGTACGTGATGGCAAAATAAGGATTACCTTCATTGGTCTCCCGGATGAAGACGTCACCTTTGGTCTTCCAGAATTGCATCTGTTGATTGGCATAAGGGTTTTTAATAAGGTTTTTCCTCCCCTCCAACACCATCATTTCCGGTTCCAATGCCGCAGCAGTGGTGGGCGGAGACGAAACAGCGGGCGTTGCTTCCAATGACGCCTCCTCAAATAAACCACTTCGCCAAAGAATGATTTTCCGGTCCTCCCCTGCAGAAGCCAGTATTGCCCCATCCGGGCTGAAAGCCAGGCAGGTGACCGCTTCTTTGTGCTTTTTTAATTTTGCCACAGATGCTGCTGTCTGAACATCCCAGAGATAGATGGTTTTATTCTGCTGGGCTGTCGCAAGGTATTTACAATCAGGAGTGAATTTTACGTCCCAGGTAGATGCATTTGGGACATAGTAGTTGTGCAGTTCTTCGCGTTCCTCCAGGTCAAAAATAACAATACTGCTGTCCATATGACCTGTAGCCAGATACCTGTCATCCCTGCTGATATCAATGGAACAGACATCACTATTTGCAGACACTTTACTGATCTTGTAATCGTTTCGTTTCCATTTTTTTGTATCCCAGAGGGTGTAAGTGTTTCCTTTGCTGCCATTGGCCAACCATTTCCCGGATTTTGAAAATGTAAGCGCTCTGAGATTGGTGTCACTGGTGAGTTCCTTTATCAATGACCCATCGTTAAAATTCCACAGTTGGAGGGGTTTATCCCAGCCTGTTGTAACAATGGATTTCCCTTCCGGACTCACTGCAAGCTTATCACCGGCATTCCGGCAAAGAACCCGGGAAGAACCGATTATTCCACTTTCAAGGGGCCATAAAATAATAGCATTGTAAGCATCGGCGGTTAAAACACTTCTTCCATCAGGTGCCATGGCCAGGCCCCGAACACGATTGGGAGTTGTCTCTTTGGAAACCTCCTGGGCTGTAACTGTGTCCCACACCCTCAGGGAGTAATCACCATAGCCGACTGATACCAGGTATCGGCTATCCGGCGTAAAAGCGAGGCATGATATATCTCCCTGGTGACCAGTAAGGATTTTATAAGCACGGGGGGGCTGGGCCGGGTCTTTCATAAAAGGTTCTGCCGCTGCGACAAAACCAGTGCTTTCCCCGACATCCATCTCCAACTTCATTGTCCAATTTTCTTTGGCTATCTTCCACTCTCCCTCTTCTTTTAAAAATTCCACTTTTCCTGTCATCTTTTGCCCCTGCATCTGGCCCTCAACCTCAAGGACTGCTGTAATGTCTGAAACTGTGGTTCCTGTAATTTTAATGTCCGAAGGTAATAACTCTTTAATCATTTTAAGTTTCATGCTGGCATCCTCACCCAACATTTCCTTTTGACGCTCCGATGTAAGGAAACCTTTCAAGACCTCTATATGCTCTTCCTGGATGGCTTTATGGTAATCATGATAGAGTCGGCTTAAGGTTTCCTCATCCTCTGTTCCCTTTCCACATCCAGTGAGTAAAAAAACCAGGCAACAAATAATTATTAAATGTTTAAAATAATTCCTCATTATTCCTCCTTTTGTTACCGGGATTTATTTTAAAAGAAAAAAAAAAATATTTCAAGTACTTTTTTTTGACGGAAAAGTTTCACAGTCAATTGATTATTCTTTAATAAATTGGTATAACTTAAGCATTATATATTCTGTTTCTAAAGGAGGTTTTGAATGAAAAACTCCGGGAAATGTCCCAAATGTGGCTCTACTGCTATTGCTCGGAAACGAGGGTCACCGGTTTTAAACAGTTGGTGCAGGATTTCCGTAAATATAACCAGCCTGGATGTCTGGGTTACCAAATTCATCTGTACAGAATGCGGTTTTGTCGAAGATTGGATAGAGAATGAAAAAGACTTAAAAAGGTTTAAAGAAAGGCTAAAATAACTGCAGCGAATTTCCGGTGCTCTATAATCTTCAAATTTAAAATTGCCGGTCCAACGGATGTTTTATTGCAAAAGACGCGTAATTCTTATAAAATAAAAGATGAAAAAAAAAGAGCCTCGCAATAATCCAAAGGCGGATATAAAAAAGCCGATATTGCCTGGATCGGCAAAAATGGCATTAATGGCAGCCTGTTTCTTTTGGGCTGCTTCATTTATCGCCACTAAAACAGCACTGGATAACATCCCTCCCCTGACTGTAGTCACGCTGCGGATGGTCATCTCATCCATATGCTTTTTATTGTGGCTCCTGGCCAGGAGAAAAAAAATCAAATACCAGGGTTCGGCCTGGTTGGGGCGTCTTTTTTTATTGAGCCTTTTTGGAACCGGTCTCCATTACGGTATCCAGACCATCGGCCTCGAATACACCACCTCCTCCAATGCTGCCTTGTACGCAGCCACCGGTCCCATTTCCATCGCTATCATTGCCGCTCTTTTCCTGGGGGAGAGAATCACATTAAAAAAGGCGGTGGGAATCGGATGCGCCCTTTTGGGAGTTCTGATCGTGATGGGCATTGATACCATTATGGCATTTGAACTGAAAGGTCGCCTGCTGGGTGATTTACTGGTGTTTACCAGTATTTTTATGTGGGGAATCTTTACCGTGCTGGGCAAAGACATGATCCGACAAATGAGAGCCATTGATCTGACGGCAATTGTTACCTTCATGGGCACTCTCTACATGATCCCGGTGGGATGGATTGAAAGCAGCCGCGCTTCCTTTTCTATAGAATCTATCACTTCGGAGAGCTGGGGGGCTGTGGCATTCCTGGGGATTGCCTGTTCTTTCCTGGCAACGCTTCTCTATTTTTTTGCACTGGAACGCACCGAATCACAGAAAGTGGGGGTCTATTTATACACCATCCCTCCCATGAACTATGTTATTTCTGCCCTTTACCTGGGAGAGACGATTGGGTTAAATTTAATCCTGGGCTCGGTGATTGTGTTGACCGGCGTTTATATTACCGAAAAAGGATGAGCACCGAGGCTTTTTTAAGAGCTCATTTCTTGTAGGGACGCGATTTATCGCGTCCAAACCCCTTACAATGCCCCATACATATCCACATTTCTTCAATAACTACCAATTATAATTCATGAATATACCATTTTGCACAAATATATTGGATATGGGAGAAATTGATCCGAACGCGATGAATCTTGTAATCATGTCCCTACATGAACGGTCTGAGGCGTGTAGGCGTTTCAACTTTCCACGATTTCCAGCCAGGAGAACCAGATGGGATGGTATTTTTTATACCAATTTAATATTTTCAGGAGTTGCTGCTGGTGCTCTTTTGAAATGACTTCAGGGGGGATACGATCAAAGTGAACACGAATGCCTCTTTGCCCGAAAAATTCAAGGGCACCGGAACAGAGGGTCTGGAGTTCATTACGAATTCGGCCGGAGTCGGAAATCCTGACCGGGCGGTTCATGTATTGCTCTCCTGCTATAAACCGGTTAAGAAGGGGCTTAAATACCAATTTACTCTCTTCTTTATTTTCCATCAGTCCCAGTTTAAAAGTGATCAGTTTGTCACCGCGGGGTGTGGCCAGCCTGACAGTTACGCTGTAAACATCCGGATATATTTCCTCCACTCCTGGGGCACCGGAATAGGGATCGGGCCTCATATAGCCTGTGACCGCCAGAACATCCCAGTACTTTTCCGGGAAAAAATCATCCGCCTGTATCGATGGCCGATGGACAGGAATGCCAGCTTCGATCCCATCCAGAACCATCTGTTTGTAGAGATCAACCTTTTTTTCGTCTAATTTTTCACCCACCAGTTCCTCCAACCGGGCTTGAAAATCCTCGGCTTCAGGATTTAATCCCATCACATACATTTCTTTGTCATAGGAGAGTTTGAATTTAGAGGTAAATATGGCCAGGTAAGCTTCCAATCCCAGCATAGGTGCCAGGCTGGCAGCTTGAACCGCCTCAGCAGAGGCAGCATAACCGTCACAAATGAACAGGTGAGGCTCACCTGCTTTATCTTTCCAGCTTCCAATAGAATATGTAGGGGCATAGGTACCGGATTCCGTGAATGCCTTCTTACCCGTGGGAAGTTCCCAATCATCATCAACAACATGGACGCCCAGTTTTTCCCATTCTTTCCACAGTCCGCCGATACGGCCGATACGGCTCTCGCCCCGCAGCGTCCAGACATGAATGTTCTCACGTTTAATTCCAGGGTAAGTTAATTCAATGGCTTTGATCACCATGGCACGGGGTGTGCGGAAATTGATGAGAATGGATTCGTTTGCAGCTCTCTCCACCACCTCTTTAGGCAAGAACAGGTTGCCTACGTACCCTTCATACGGTCTATAAATATGAAGGGGCTGGTTAAACAGGTGCAATACAGTCATGGGCCCTGTCTCATTACCTTTGGCAAAACGGGAAGTATTTTCCAACGTATCAATAGCAGCCCCCCATATCGTGATACCGGATTCCTTAATATCCCGATAAAAGTCATTCCATTTGTAACCGTCCTTATTAAGCAACCTCAATACATATCCATCAAGCTTTTTAGCAACTTCTGGTCGGGCATACACTCGTCCGAAACCCAATTGGGGATTGGCTCCCATCTCCGGTGTTTCTCCTGCCTTGGGCATTAATCCTTCTCCCAGGCATACCATAATAGCGTGATTTTCTGGTAATTGGCGCGAAAGGAACCACAGGCTCTCACTCATGGCGTAAGCGGAAATAGCATCCGCATCTTTTTTGACCTGGTTGAGAAAGGCTTTATCCTTGTCTTTCGCCTCCCCGAAACGCCCAAATAGTTGGGTACCCAGTGCAGTTACAGCACCGGTCATGGCAAAGAGTCGTTCCATTCGTCCATCCAGGAAAGATATTTCATTGGTTAATTCCCAGGAGCTTTTCCCCCGTATCCACTTCACCTCTACATCCCTGAGCCAGAGGTGGAACCTTCCCAGGATGGCCCGGGTATCGAATGCCCATTGAGCAATTAAGTCTCTTTTTGCCTGATCGTTATTATTCATGACTGCCTCCAAAATTCATCTTTTGTTTTCTCGATTTCTAGAAAAAAATTCTTTTTTTATTATAAAATTGTATTGTAAGAAAAAAGGTGACAAAAAGTCAAGGCGCTGATTGTTTTCTCCGGGAATTTATTCAAAATGCTTCACGTACTCAGGAGGTGGATTATGTAATGATACACCGATCTGGTACATCTGACCCTCTGGATCAAAATCAGCATCATCATCAGGATCAATAGTAGGCTCGAATACCCATCGAACACTCCCTCTCAATTGAACCATTTTTTCCCCAATTTTAACCAGAATATCGATGATTTTATAGGTGGGGAAAACATGTTCGGTTTTAATGCGCATCCCGGATTTCGAGAGGCTTGTAATCATCCCGTCATAAGTGCCGGTGTCATCTTTCAGTTTGACACGAATATTCTTTTTTAATCGTTCTTCTTTTCTCTCAGCCATTTTTTTTTCCCGAAAATTTATTATACACTATATTTGATAAAAAAGTCCATTCCCTGGACAAGAAAAAATGAAAAAAAATGAGAATTTTGAAATTCTAGCCTCTCACCTTTCCCTTTTTTTATTTACAATGAACGCATCTTTTTTTCATTAATTTTTTTAATTTATATAACCAAAAAAATTAATTTTTCAGAGCAATATTTTTAATTTATTTAATATCAATTAATGATATTCTTGACTGCCATGAAAAACAGAGAAAAGAAAAAGTACCAGGCAAATAAAACCACAAAATTGCTATTTGGAAAAAAAAAGATTTGATGTTATAATTAAATTATGAAATCGGCAGATCAGGAATCATTAAAATGAAGAGCATTGAAACCATTAAAGACAAACGATTCTTAGCTATTCTATCTGAAGTGAAAGAAGAAGTCTTAAAATTGTATGGGGACAAATTAGAGCAATTGATATTATATGGTTCTTATGCCAGGAATGAACAGGAACGGGAATCCGATATAGACATTATGATCTTAGTGGATGAAGATGAAGCCGCATTACGAAAATATAGGGATAAGATAGTCGATATCATGACCAATTTATCGCTAAAATACGATACGTTCGTATCTTTGACAAAAGAAACGGTCAGCCGTTATAATGAATACCTGGATATTTTGCCTTATTTCAAGAACGTTTACAATGAAGGAATTGAAATCTATGGAAAAAAGGCAGCTTGACTTATCCAATTATCGATTGGATAAAGCAAAGGGTGACCTGGAAACAGCAGAGTTAAATCTAAAAAATAATAAGTTATCCCAATCGATCAATCGATCCTATTATTCAATGTTTCATGCGACCAGGGCATTGTTGGCCCTGGATAGACTTGATTCCAAAAAACATACAGGTGTCATTTCACTATTTAACCAGAACTATATAAAGCCAGGAAAGATTGAACTTGAGTTTTCCAGGATGTTGTTCGATGCTTTTGAAATAAGAAATGAGAGTGACTATAATGATTTTTATATTGCTGTTAAGGAGGATGCTCAAAGTCAATTTGAGAATGCCAAAAAATTCTTGAAAAGAATTCAAGAGTATATTGAAAGTGTTGTTACTAAAGAGGAAGAGAAGGGATAAGGATAAAATCACGCTGTATGGCGCACACCTCACCTGTCCCCCATTTTTCTCTTTTTAGAGCTTGTCATTGGGATATAAAAAAATAAAAAACCTTTAAAGCCCTCAAGGAGAAGTTCTCAAGAGTAACCATGACACATACTTAAAAGTTTCAATGACAAGCCCACAAAAGCCTAAATGACAAGCTTCAAAGCCCCCCTGACAAGTTCTCAAAAGTCTCAATGACAAACCTTAAAGCACTCAATGACAAGCGCTTAAAAGCTTCAATGACAAGTACTCAAGAACTCTCGAGCTCTAAAAATCGCCGCGGGTCCAGAGTATCAGATGGACAGAGTGTCAGAGTACCAGTATTTAGGACTGGGAGCGGAGCACCCGAAAACCGAGATTATAGTCCCAGACATCCGGAAGAGCTTCGATGCGTGCGGCGCAGCGCAGATAGTTTTCGACAAGGATCCAGGAGCCACCGCGAAGAGCAAAATATGTCTCAATTTCAGATGAATAATTCCCCATCCATTCCCAGACATTCCCTGCCATATCCATAAGACCCTGTGGAGTTGAGCCTTTCGGGTAACGTCCTACTGGAGTGGTAGCACCAACATTCATACCATAATTGGCAAGGATTGAACCAGGTCTGCCTTTATCCTTGGGCCAGGGATATTCCCGTACAGAGCCGTTAGGCTCCCCTCCAGCTGCCCATTCCCACTCTTTTTCTGTGGGTAATCTATAAATAGATGCCACCCGGTTGACATCTACACGTTCTAATTTCTCACACCTGTTTATGACTACTTCCAGGCAGGAGAGCCAAAAACAATAGGCGCGGGCCGCATACCAGGTGACCCCGACCACTGGTTGGTCATCCCCATTAAAATACTTTTCAGCGTCATAGCGGGAACGAGGTATAAATTGCCATTCTTTTGGTTTTTTACCCAGGTAATCAACATATCCTTTCATGGTCTCGGCAAACTTTAAAAGTACTTTTGAATAGATACCCAACGGCAATTTTTTCTCAAACTCTCTTTCTTTACCTTGCAGGAAAGAGATAAACCGGCGATACCGCTTATTTGTGACCGGGTATTTGCAGAAAAAGAGATCAGGAACGATTTCCATTTTTTTTGTGACTGAAAATTTGTATGTACCGCCAGGTATTTTAATGTATTCTACATTGTCTTCAAAGGGATTGCGGAAAGAGGTCTCTAAAAACAGATCTTTGGGCTCTGGCTTTTCAATAATACGTTCCTTTTTAACCCTGACCGATGCTTCAGCAGCAATATCTTCGGCATAAGAACGATTCTCTTTCCTCCATTTGTCTTTATTGGCATTTTCAATCGCTTCAATGGCTTCTGGTGTTCCAATGGTTTTTAAACAATCCAGCACATACCGTCTCTGGTTGTCATTCAATTGTTCACTGTTTAAACTTTCCTTTAACCCATCGATTTTCTTCTGCGGTGCATCTCTTACCAGGTGCTGCAATAAGGTTTGTTGATTGTCATCCAATTGTTCACTTACGTTTGATTGAAAGAACATTCGCATAAATTGGTCAAAGATTTTATCATTGGACTTGCTCATGAAAAACCGCAGCGCTTCATCCCACCAGGCTTCTTTAAAATGGTCGATCAACGTCTCGATCCGTTCGGATTGATGGGAATCTTCTCGCAATTGGATACCGGACAAAAACTCCCTGAACGATTTATGACGGAAAATATAGTGATTCGGAAAGCAGTCGGCAATCAATCCAGCCCGGTCCCGTAAATTCTCACAAAAAGTTAAAGCGTCTGGTTGACCTTCAAGGGTATTAAGAATGGGCTGCATATATCTATGCATTTTTTCTTTTGGCGCTTCATCCCTCTTTAATTCTTCATGCATCCACAAAGCTGTGGGGGCCAACACCCGGCGAGCTTCATCAGCCGGAAGTACTGGTTCTATCTCTTTTTGACGATCACGGTATTCCAGCAGGTAGTTTAAAGCAGCATCGTACAATGCAGGCCGGGTTCTGGGAAGGAATTCTTTGTCTTTCCATAAAATAGCCATGATTTGCAGCAGCATGGGCACAGCTGCCAGTTCTTGCACGGCTTTGTTCTCTTTTCGTTTTAAAAATTTGATAATGGTCTGGGACCGCTGGTCCGCCTGTTTTTCCTGTTTTTCTCTCCATTCCTGTTCCGATACATTCTTTGGCGGTAGTTGAAATAAACAAACCGCCCGAAACCATTTTTTTAAAAAATCCGCCTGCTGCTCTGGAGAGAAATCCATAATATCCGCCCGCAAATGCGGCATCTCAAGCTCAATACCATCCAGTTTCCGGTATCCCGTGGCACGGGAAGTCACCACAAAACGAGCATTTTTTAAACCTGCACACATATTCTTGATCCATTGGCACACCTTTTGGCGATGTTTCTTGCTGCTGATCTCATCCAACCCATCCAGCAGCACCAGGGTTTTCCGGTTTTGAAGCCAGGTGTAAAATTGCTCTGCCGGGATATCCATCAAATGTTTCGCAGACCATTTTGCCAGATTCTGGGGAAGCGGAACCGGTTCATTTTTTTTATTGACATATTCCAGTTCCCGAAGAGGAAAAAAGATGGGCAATACCTCCTGTGGAAAACCCAATTTCTGGTATTTTTGGTTTTCTTTATCCAGGCAGTGCATGGCATAATACTTCAGTAAAGTGGTTTTGCCAGAGCCCGGGTCGCCAATGATCAGCAGCACACGATACTTTTGAAATGCCCGTTTCATCACCTGTTCCGGAGTTAAATGGCGTTCTTCTTCATGGTCTATCGGCTTCTCTTTGTTTTCAAATCGTGTGTCGCTTCGCCAGGATTCGGATATATGAAGGGAGACAAAGGCATCTTCGAGGTTTACAGTTTTACTTTCAATATCCGGTGAGCCCAACAGATCAATGAAGCCCAGTTCTTCTTTCAAAGCAGCGCAGTATATGGCTTCGGCTGTCCTGGCTTCACGAATATACTCTTTATTTTTAAATTCCTTTTCCGCTTCAAGTTCTGCCATGCGTTTTTGTTTTATGTCTTTTTTACGTTTCACATATTGATAAAATGCAAAAACCAATGCTGCGAATGTAAGGGCCCAGGGGATGATATCCGTCCACTTAAAATTTGACTGGTTCTGAGCAGATAATACGGTTGGAAAAATAAAAAAGCCTGTCAGGAATAGAGAGCCCACAGAACACACAGAAAACACAGAAGGATTATTTTTATGACTTTTTGGGCCACAGTGGTAACGTACTCTGTCATGATGAGATGCTGAGCGGACCATTCGCAATAGTTTTTTTATTTTCATATTTATCTTTCTCCCCTTGAACATAATAAAAATAAATGGGTAAAACATTTTATTTTTTTCATGGTTCTATTTTATAAAAAATCCAACCCTATTTCAATAAAAAAAGCATCGAAATCCACCATCTGATTTTAAGACTGGATGGTGGGGCTGCGTTACGCGTTGCGAGTTACGAGTTGCGGGTTGCGAGGAGAGATTTTTAGAACTTGTCATTTGAGTGTTTACCGATGTTTTGGAATTATTGCTTATTTTTTTCCTGCTTTATATTTTCTTTCATCATTCATCATTCTGCATTCATCATTCTTTATTAACTCTTGACAAAGCAGGGAATTGAGTTTATATTAATATTTTAACATCGAAGAAAAATGAGGAAAATTAGGAGATTAAATGATGTATGATGTACTAGAAAAAATCGACATGTCAATCCTGCCTGAAGAGGTAAGGAGAGAACTGGTAGACTTTTATCTTTTTCTGGTTGAAAAATATGGAAAAAAAGAAAAAGTCAACGACAAATTAATCTCTTCAAAACTTCCTGAAACGTTCTATAAACCTATAAAAGTCAAAAAATATTCCAGGTTCAACAGAGAGGAAATTTACAACGCCCTCTGAAACTATACAATATAATCGGAATTTCCGAATACTTGAATTTACACCGCTCCGTTTCTCCGTGAGCAGTTAGGCTATCAATCTTGAATTCCTTTTAGTAGTTCTGTCAGTAATTCATAATTGTATTTATACTCATTATTTGTTTCAATCGGAAAAGCTTTTAGCATCGCTAATGATAGTTTTGAATTATCGATATCTGCAATTTCCCTCTGCAAAAGTTCCGCCATTTTACTCTTCAATTTGGTGTTATTTTTAATCATTTTTGCAATATTACGCCCTAAAACCCGGGCACCACATTTCAGGTAATCAAAGTCCGGTTCTTGAATTAATGATGGATGGTTTTCATAAATTTCATCAGAATTAATATCAAAATAGCTATTTAAAATGATTTTTAAATCTACGGCGTCTTTTTCTCTTTTTCTATCGCTCCAGGCAGCAATCTTCAAAATCGCTAACCCTTCCAATGAGGCAGTTTTGACTGAAATGCTATCACTGAATTTAACTTCAATTGTATTTTTATAAACTTCATTGAATCCAAAGGTTGCCATAACTATTTCGTATTCGGGAGGCCATGTAATTTCATCGTCCGGTTTGGAAATATCGCCAAATGGGATGATATCGACAATTACTCGATCTTTATTGCTGGTGTAAATCAATCTATGTTTCTCCTTTGCATTTTTAAATCCCTCTAATTTAACCAAATCAACCATGATTTCATCGTATTGATGCCAGTCAGATAACAAAATTGCAACATCGATATCAATTGTTGCCCGACGCACGGGATTACCATGTATCACTTCCAATATTATATCCCTGGCCAGGGCACCAATTAAAAAGAATTTCTTTCTATACTTCCCGGATACTCTGATTAACGCTTCTAATAATTGCTCCGCACAGGGAATTTTTAAATCACTGTAGGACGCTTTGTAAATGTTTTTCATATAGGTATTTTGCTCCTTCGAGATTTCTTTCGTGGCCTGAGATTAGTAAATCCGCATAAACCAAATGCACAGGTACGATATTGGATTCTACACGGAATTCTGCATTTTCCCTGTAATAATCGGGGTCCCAAAAAAGGTCTAAAATCTCGATTGAACCGGTGCTATCGGGAATTAGTTTTAGGCTTTTAATAATTTCCAGGATATTGTCGGTGGAATATAACGTAAGCATTTCGGATTTTAAGTACCCGGAAAATAATTCAGCCGCGATTTCACCACCCAGGAAGGTGTTGGGAAAACTATGAAAAATTGCCTTCGGGTATTTTATCCGAGCTTTGTCCGGCAGTGCAAACCTATACCTGCCTTTTAACAAATTGGGTCTCAATTTTTCACCATATCCTTCAATCCACTTTTCAAAGAGTTTATCTTTTTTTATAATTTTTTTTTGTCTTTTATCGATTTCAATGATATACCCCATTTCTTTTAAATCCTGGAAAATCCAGCCGATTGAGCCCAAGGAGACTTTTGAAACATCTGCTATGATCCTGTAAGGCTGGTTTATTAACCCGGGGTAAAGCAGAAGGTTAAATATTATTTTTAAGCCGGAACCGTAAAAAGCCCGCTTCACCCTTTGGGTCCCTGCTTTTTTGTTCTTACTTTTATCAGCTAAAAATATCAACATGTCTCCTGCTTTTAGGTGAGCATTACCAACCGTATCCAGGAAAAATACATTATTTTTCTTTAGTAGATAGGCTGAATTCCGGGAAACATACCCGGTAACCAGTATTGTTTCGGTTTTTTTATCGGTTAAGGAAGATTTTTTAACCAGGGAGTTGAGGGCGCCGCCTGCTGCTGCAATATTTCTTTTTACCAAAATCTCGAATTCATATTTTTTGTTCCGGTATATTATTTCCAGGCAGTCTTCTTCTTGATCCTCTTTTTTTCGTAATTTCGGGTGAATTTCAATTTCCGGCAAAATCCCTTTAAAAGCTTCGACTGCCAACAGGATCAATTCATGATCTTTCATGTTTTTGTTCATCATTTTTTCCTGTTCAATATTTATGAACAAACTGAAATATTGAACAAAACAATAATACCATCAAGAATAAAGTATTGTCAATAGTTTTTTTCACATTTATTAATCATTCAATCATAACCGTAGAAAAAAGGTGTCAGGCTAGATAGAATCAGAAAGCGGAAGGCGGGATACTTTAGGGTGAGGAAAAAGGTGCCAGGCAAGAAGTAAGGCAACGTAGCGGACTATTTCGCAGAGTAGAGTAGCATCGTGCTTCGTGCTTCGAATTTCGGATTTTTCATTTTCGGCCATTTACTGGCAAAATTTTACTTAGGAGATTAAATATATTAATAATTTTGTTCCAAAAAATTAATTTTGTTAAGTTGAGAGTTAATAAAATTAATTTTTTAGCGTATAAAAATTAAAAAAATTAATAATAGAAAAATAATGCATGAATCACAGCTGAGCAGCGGAAAAAGAAAAAAGGTGTCAGGCAAATAAAAAGGCAAATAAAAATAAGCCTTTGTTCTGAATTTGTAATTTGTATTTTGTAACTTGTATTTTTTTTCTGTGGGCTCTATTTTTATGGAATAAGGTTATCTTTTAAGGACTATTAACCGAACGTCGCACAAGGCGGGTCTGCGTTCGGATATTTTCATACGGGATGGGCAGCACAGAACGAACGCGGGGATATAATCCGCCTTTCCTGCCAAGAAATCCTCCCCCCCCCCAAAAATCGATTCCCTCCCCCCATTAAGTAATCCTCCCTCCATAAATAATTCCTCTGAGTCCAAATACTGCCCATCCGAACTTTCCTATCTCTTTTTTATCCCTTAACTATTGCCTCCGGCGGCCAAGAACCTTTTTGAAAAAAGGTTCCTGGACCTCCAAAAACTTTTGTCTATAGGAAAAAGAACAAAGGTGCCAGGAAATAAAAATAAGCCTTTGTCCTGAATTTGTATTTTGTAATTTGTAATTTTCTTTCTGTGGACTCTATTTTTAATTTTACTATTGACAATTTCTCCCTATACTGTTATTTTCTTCTCCTTAGAGGTGAAAAAAATGAAACGACGAGATTTTTTTAAAAAAACAGCAGCAATATCATCAGCCCTATACCTCCCACACCTCCTCAATACAACCCAATCCACCACTGGCGGCCTGGTGGTTAAAGTAGAAGGCGAATCCCCCTACGAAATTACCAAACGAGCCGTTAAAGAACTGGGAGGTATGGAACAATTTATCTCAAAACAAGATATTGTGATGGTAAAACCCAATATCGCCTGGAACCGTACCATTGAACAAGCTGCCACGACAAACCCAGAAGTGGTAAAAGCAGTGATCGAAATGGCCCTTAACGCTGGCGCTAAAAAAGTGATTGTCATGGATAACACCTGCCACCAGGCCGAAGATACATACCGCAGAAGCGGGATCGCCGAAGTGGCTAAAAAAGCAGGCGCAGAAGTCCGTTTCGCCGATGAAAACCGTTTGGTAGTCCACGATTTCAAAGGCCAAAACGTACAAAAATGGCTGACATTCAAAGATTTCCTGGAAGTGGATAAATTTATCAATGTTCCTATTCTAAAACACCACGGCAGTTCAGGATTAACCATTGGGATGAAAAACCTCTACGGTATCCTGGGCGGACGTCGCGGGAAACTGCACCGCAATATGGGAATGAGTATCGCTGACCTGGGCAAAGGATTTAAAACCGATCTCACCATTATCGATGCCTACCGAGTACTCAAACGAAACGGCCCGATCGGCGGACGCATCAGCGACGTAGAACTGAAAAAAACAGTTATTGCTTCTACCAATATATTTGAAGCAGATGTGGTGGCTGTACATGTATTCGGCACCAATCCGGAACAATACGACTTTATCCAGGCTGCAGTTGAAAAGAAAATGGGCCAGATAGATATCTCCAAAATTAACCTGAAATCAGTTAAAACATAAACAAAAAACCTAATAGTGTAAGTGACCCAATGAAAGCAAAAACAGGCAAACATTTCCAAAAAACACGTATTATTGCCCAGGTGATTTTTACAGCTCTGTTCTTTTTCCTGCTGCTGAGCGCTGGGCGGTCTGGTGCACAATCCTTTACCTATACAGATTACTTCTTCTACTTTGATCCGCTGCTGCTGGTGTTAAACTTCATTGCCACATATAAAATTTTTCCCATTTTCCTGCTCTCCCTTATCCCGGTGGTGTTAACAATTGTATTGGGCCGGTTCTTCTGCGGATGGGTGTGCCCCTTTGGAGCGATTAACCAGTTCTTTTCATGGATTTTTAAAAGATCCAAAAAAGAAAAAAAAGGAGTAGACAAAAAACTCTTAAAATTAAAATATGTCATCCTGAGCCTGGTAATAGTCTCTGCCCTGTTAGGAACCCATTACGGCGGATGGTTGGACCCTTTTTCCCTGCTGACCCGCAGTACAGCCACAATTGTTAACCCTTCGGCCAATTACATGATAGAAACATCGCTGAAAAAAGGGGCAGAAGACACCGGGATTGTGTCCAAAAGTCTAAAACCCCTTTACAAATTCTCAAAAAAAAATATCCTGACCAATAAACAAAGAGCCTATAACCAGACCCTTATCATTGGCATTATCTTCTTTTTATTGCTCTTTCTGAACCTGTACAAGCGGCGATTCTTTTGCAACTATCTCTGCCCTCTGGGCGCTTTATACGGGCTGATTTCCAAATTCAGCCTGTTTAACCTTAAAACCAATAAAGCCTGCATTGCCTGCAATGCCTGTGCCAACCACTGCACCTACAATGGCAGCCCCTTCCAGGACTACATGAAATCCGAATGTGTGGTCTGTTTTAATTGTGTTACAGATTGCCCGACAGATGCAGTAGATACCTCTTTTGCACCACCTAAAAAAGCCAATCGTACACGGATCGATCTGGGGCGGCGAAAGGTTATTGGGTCCATTGTATCAGGATTGTTTATAGGAGCGCTTCCCAAAATTGAATCTCCTGCCAAATACAAGATTCATCGGTTTGTACGACCACCAGGCTCGGTACCGGAAAAAGAATTTCTCGAAAAATGCATCCGCTGCGGCGAATGCATGCAGGTCTGCCCTACCAACTTTATTCAACCTGCACTCTTTGAAGCTGGCGTAGAAGGTATGTGGACACCTATACTCAATGCCCAGACCGGTTACTGTGAATACACCTGCAACAAATGTACGCTGGTATGCCCTACTGATGCGATTGAAACCCTGACTGTAGAAGAAAAAAAACAATTCAAAATGGGAACCGCTGTGGTGGATCGAAACCGGTGTTATACCTTTGCAGACGGATACAATTGCGCGGTCTGCGAAGAACACTGCCCAATTCCTGAAAAAGCGATCCGGTTCCGAAAAGTGGATACCTGGAACTTTGAAGGCAAACTGGTCAAAGTCAAACAGATTTATGTCGTGCCTGATTTATGCACGGGATGCGGTATCTGCGAAAATGTATGCCCCCGGTCCGATGCCCCGGGAATCCTCAATACCGCCGAAGAAGAACAAAGAGAAGAGTTGAGCTTTTGAGAAATAAGAGGTAGAGAGACGTAAATATCCCCCTTTACCCCTCTCCCTCTCTACCTCTAACCTCACCTGTCCTATTTTAGCGGTATGAGCAAAAAAAAATGTCCTGAAAAAAGGACAAATTAAAAGGGCAATGTTGGCATTAAAATTGCTCTGTTTTTATTTAAAGGAGAACAGATTATGATGAAAAAATTAATGTATCTCTGGATACTGCTTTTAATTCTTTTATCTTCAGCCTGCACACTTCATGTTCCTTATGGATGGGATAGGGACTATTATGACTACCAGGTAATCCTGTGGGTGGAACCGGATGATGCAGATGTGTTATTGGACGGGAAATTTATTGGTGAAGCCTATGAGTTTTCAAAACCCCACACCGCCCTGCGTCTCCATTCCAGGAATCATGAACTGGTGCTAAAGGAAAGAGGGTATGTGGAAGAGGTGATTGACCTGTATGACTATCCGAATCGAGTTATTACTGTTCGGGTGAAGTTATTAAGGGATAAGAAGTATTATTCATCTATAAAAAAACCAATTAAAAAAGAAGAGACAAAACCAAAACCCGAATACAAATCCAAAACCGTGCCTGAAAAAAAACCACCCGTGAAAGCTGAAGAGGAAGAAATCATTAAAGCGAAAAAAGGTGAACCTGTGAATGTAACCCTGGAAATCTATCCCAAAGAATCTTCTATTTATTTGAATGGGAAATTCTGGGGGATTTCACCGGAAAGCGGTAAGATCGAAAATCTCAGGTTAGAACCTGGCCAATACACGCTTGAAGTGGTAAAACCCGGGTATAAAGAGGTCAAAAAGGAGCTAAACATCAAAGATAAAGATGTCAAGCTCATCATAAAATTAGAAAAGTAAACGATTGGTTCAAGAGGGAGCAGGGAAGAAACGCGGTCTTGCCCCCCTGTGAGTTCTGTAAAAGCTAAAATCGCGAAACAATTCTTATTCTTATTTTCTTCTCAATCATGTACGGGGATTGGTTTTGGAAAAAGCCAAACTCATATTGCCCGAAAAATCCGGGACCCGGCTGCCAGTAAAAAATACCTCTTTCAGCGTCCAGGGTGGAACCGATGGGAAGCGGCCTGAATTGGTCGCCAACCACATGGTAACCGGAATAAAATTCTGAATTATCCGAACTATCGCTATCAACCTCAGTTAAATCATCAGCTAAATGTATTTCTATCCTTTCTAATTCCTTTATTTCAATCGTTATATTTCCTTTATCATCAGGATAGATATCAAAAGGTTCCGCATTCCGATTAAATCCTTTTATCACCCCCACAGGGGATGAATCGTCAAAAATAAGACGAGAAGGATCGTTACTGACCAATGGCCAAAAACGAATGGCCCATGACTGTTGATTCGTGGTCCCTGAATTCTGGATTGAGAAAAAGCGACTGCCAATGCCGTCTGAATTTCCTGCATTGTCCGCTGCAAGCCAGGCAATGGTATGAACACCGTTGGTATAGGCAGTGGTATCAAAATCAAACCAGGCATGGGCACCATTGCTGTTGGCATAGCCGGGGAAAAGTGTCGCAATATCCGACCTGTAGCCATTGTACGCGGCATGACCCAGAGGCAATCCATCCACATAAACAAGGATGGTGGAGCCATCTTCAGGGACCTTGTTGGGCTGTGGGGTTAATACCCATCCCTGATTCCTGAAACTGGTGCCAGACGCTTCTCCACCCTGGGTAGGGGTATCAATGGCTCCAAAAGGTTTAACTGCATTGGCATTATCACAGGTAATGGTCTTGGTGCCCAAAGTGATCTCATGACCGCAGTAATCCCTGGCTTTGGCAACCATTGTGAAGGTTCCGTTCCCCTGGTTGGGCAGGAAGTTGGTGAGCATCATATACCCCCATCCCGCTTTATAACTCATAGGGTATTGGGGATAGGCTGTCTCAATATCAGGCCGTGCACCCTCTACCAACAGGGCATCCCCGATATAAACGAGAGTGTTTCCCTGCTGACGGTATATTTTTACACTCTCTACTCCTACATCATCCAACACCCAGCCAGTAAACGGAACACTGCTGAATACGGTTGAACCGTGTGTGGGTGTTTCAAAGGTGCCAAAGGGCGAGGCATCGGCAGTATAAACGGTCAAACTGACAGAAACCGTCTGCGGCGAATTGGAGGCACTGGGATCGCTGATGAAGACACTTCCGGTATAAACGCCTGCTGTTAAACCGGTACTATTTACGGAAACGGTAACGCCACCTGAACCCATGCCTGAACCAGGACTGTAACTGAGCCAGTTGGCATCATCGGTTACTGTCCAGTTTAATGTTCCACTCCCGGCATTACTGATCAAAAATGTTTGGGAATCGGTGGTCACTCCACAAGCAGCTCCAAAGTAAAGCTGGGAGCGACTCAGTTGTATCTGTGGTATACCATCGCAATTGGGATTGGGTGTTTGATTACTCAACCAATCGGCATAGGTGTCGGTATCCTGGTTCAAATTGGAGCGGACAATGCTTTTGTCCTCATCTGCCTTAGGAAGGGATGAACTCCCCCATCCTGCCACAGAGGAACCGCCGCTTTCCCATGCCACCTGGTCGATAACACTGCCGCCGCTCTCTTTTAGGATAAGATAATCACCGTCATTACTCAGTTTTAGTGTTAAACCAGATATATGGGGCGCGCAGCCATACTTCCCATTAAACTCCGATGAATCATTGGCAATGATAAGATAGGAATCGGCATTGATGGTAGTACCAGCGGGAATGGTATAGGTACTGTAATTATCTGTGATAGTCCAGCCGCTGATACTCACCGGGGAGGATGTGGTGTTATAAAGTTCTATCCACTCCCCAGCCGTATCACCATAGGCATCGGAATCATAAAGGACTTCACTGAATACAATACGGTTGAGACAGCAATCATGGCTGCCATCCGTGTTTCGGGCAGCAGTGGAAATATCAGAACCACTCACAGTGTAGGTGCATCCATCGGTTTCTATTTGAAAGGTACCATTGGCCACTTCTCCATACCCGGTCGGAGGCGTGTTGTTACCGGGTTCGGTTTGATAAATGTAACTGCCCACACTCATCAGGCGGTTGAGAACCTCAATGGTGGGATGCCCATAGCTGTTATTCCCTACTGAGATGGTGGACACCTCGGGTGTGATGGCATCCAAAAACACCTGGGTGGAAGAGTATTTACTGCCACGGTGGCTGACTTTGTAAACATCCATATCGCCTGTCAAAGGTCCAGTAAAAGGTTCCATATCTTCGCCAATATCTGCGCCCAGGTACATCTGGAAATCACAATAACTCAATATCAACACCACACTTAACTCGTTTTCATCATCGCCTGAATAGACCGTTCCGTTTTTGGTTTGACCGCCCACAGCAATGCATGTCAGGGTTGCACCGCTGCCCAGGTCGATCACCTCTTCCGGAACTATGGTGGTTCTCTTTTGCTCCACTGCATTTCGATAGGTGTCAAAAAATGATTTGTCACTTGAACCTCCCCTATCGTAAACAGCAGAGATGATATGGGAGATGCCGCCCAATCCATCCACTACCTCATCAATGCCACCGATGTGATCCATATCGTAATGAGTGGCTACGATATAGTCCAGATCAGTGATACCGAGACTCGCCAGGTAGGGAAGCACAGCAGAGGTCGCTTTTGTTCCGGTGCCCGTATCCACCAGGACTGTCTTGCCAAAAGGAGAAACAATCAGCGTAGAATCTCCCTGGCCCACATCGATGATATGTACCTCAAGATTTGCTGTCCATGCGGTACTTACAATAAATAGTACCAACACGAAACCCACGAAACACTTAAAAATTTTTTTATTCATAACCTTACCCCCTTAACCTATATATGTCCACGTGTATACATATACATATATAGATTTAATGGTTTTAAATTAATGGTCTATTTATTTGTCTTACATTGTCTTTTGCCTCTCTGTTTTTATTTGAAAAAAAATCTTTCCATCATTAGTTCCAGGGGATTTATTCTTGGATGAGCATCGGTGCACTCCCTCATCTTCGCTGCGTTATCGGAGCCTACACCTGGTTATATTGGGCTTTTGCTAAATACCTGACTCTTCTTGTTCCTGTTGGGCAAAAAATTCCTTTACTTCATCTTTGAACAGGGCTTTTGCTTCGGTTAAACGAGCAAAAATAAGCTGCTCGATTTCCGGTACCTGCATAAAATTGATGAGATCGGTATATTTTTCATACCTGGGATCATTATACGGGATATGGCAGTCCATCACTGAAACAGCATTGGGGTTGGTATGATACTGGGTGACCAACATCTCCCCCTGGCTGCTCAGTAACCAGTTGATATTCAAGTTGTACTTTTTATAGAAATGCAGCAGGTACCTGATGTTAGGAAAGGTCTTGCCCCGCTCTATGTTGGTGATAGTGGATTGATAAATATCCAGTTCGGCGGCCAGCTCATGCTGGGCCTTTTTAATCTCTTCTCTAAACTTGCGAAACCTCTTTCCTACTTCTTGCTTTACTGTGTTCTCTTTTAATGCCATTTTTCCTCTTTCTCATTAATTTTATTGTTAATTTTCATAATTACAAATATAACTCATTAATAAATTAATTACAAGAGAAAAAATTAAAATTTATCATTTTTTTGAAAAAAAAATAATTTGACTTTAAACCTCCTTTTGGTTAGAATTTTAGTGTGTTCGGGTATTTTAGATTTGCCAGGTTTTAGAACAATGGAGGTGAAGCCATGACAATAACGCGCAGGGAATTTGGCAAAAAAGTCCTATTATCCACTGCTGGATTGGGTGCCTCATTGGTTCTCCCGGGGATGCCTCCTCTTTTGGAAACGGAGAGTATTGTTGTGTTGGCCCGATCCAGTGAACTCCAACGGGTAGGAAATGAAACAAAAAAAGCAGCGGCTGCCAGGTATTTAAACCGGGCCATGAGGAGAATTACCCTCAAGCTCTCTTCTGTAGAAGCATGGAAATCACTGTTCTCAGCAAAAGAAAAAATCGGTATTAAACTGAGCTGCCTTCCAGGTATCTCATTATCCTCCAGCAAAGGTCTTGTTTTGGCCATTGTAGATGGGCTGGTTTCCGCTGGTGTCAAAGAGGAAAATATCTATATCTGGGAACGAACGGGCCGGGAATTGCAAACAGCCGGTTTTAAAATTACCCGAGCAGGAATTAATATCGTGGGTACCGATTATTTTTACGGGGACGGATACTCCAAGAACATTGAAATTTCCGGAAGTGTGGGCACCTGTTTCAGCCAAATCATGTATGAAGTGGATGCACTGATCAGTGTGCCTGTGTTGAAGGACCATGATGTTGCCGGTGTCTCCATAGGGATGAAGAATTTTTTCGGAGCGATTCATAACCCCAATAAATTTCACGGCAACCGGTGTGATCCCTATGTGGCAGATCTCTGCAATCACCCGTTTATAAAGAATAAATGTCGTTTAACCGTATGCGATGCCTCGCGGGTCCAGGTGCATAATGGGCCTGCCTTCTATCCAAAATACGCCTGGGAATACGGCGGCCTGCTGGTGAGTCGCGACCCTGTGGCTATTGACTATATCGGCTGGCAGATCATTGAAGAAAGACGAAAAACCCTGAACCTGAAATCCCTTAAAATGTCAGGCCGGGAACCGACTTATATAAAAACCGCGGAAAAACTAAAACTGGGCCGCGCAGATATGAAATATATCCAAAAGATTGAACTATAACTTTATGAAAAAATATTGCCGCCAAGGCACCAAGACACCAAAAATGATGGCGCATGACGTCCCTTTTTATCTCATATCCAATAATAGACTCCCCCTGCTGGGGGGCTTGGTGACTTGGTGGCTTGGTGGCTATAAATAAGAGGAGCTAAAATGGATACCAAACATAAAACCTTATCCCGAAGGTCGTTTTTAAAATGTTGCGGCAGCAGTCTAACCACCGGTGCAGTTTGCGCACTTTCTCTCCCTTTATGGGAAAGAGAATCCCTATGTGCCAATATTGAAAAAGAATATGGAGTGAAAGAGGCTAAATATTATGATAAATTGGAAGAGAAAAAGGTTCAATGCCAATTATGCCCTCACAAGTGCCGGGTGGCAGACCTGGAAAGGGGCACCTGCGGCGTCAGGGAAAACCGGGGCGGCACCTATTATACCCTGGTTCATTCCAACCCCTGTTCCGCCCATATTGACCCCATTGAAAAAAAACCTCTATTTCATTACTTTCCTTCAACAAATGCCTTTTCCATCGCCACTGCCGGGTGTAATTTTGTCTGCAAATTCTGTCAGAACTGGGAAATTTCCCAGAAGAGACCCGAACAAGTAGAGACCATAAACCTGCCGCCGGAACGATTGATTGGGATTGCAAAGCAAAGGGATTGCAAAACCGTTGCCCATACTTATACGGAACCGGTGGTCTTTTTTGAATACATGCTGGATTGCGCCATTGTAGGAAAAGCAAATGGCGTTCCCAATGTCATGATTTCCAATGGGTATATCATGGAAAAGCCCATGCGGGAGTTATGCAAGTACCTGGGTGCAGTGAAAATCGATTTAAAAGCCTTTACAGAGAAATTTTACAAAGAAATGTGTGCCGGTACACTGAAACCCGTCCTGGATATCCTTACTGTGCTTAAAGATGAGGGCATATGGTTTGAGATTGTGGTGCTGTTAATACCCACTTTGAATGACAGTAAAAGTGAAATTGACCAGATGACCAAATGGATCGTAAAAGAGCTGGGACGAGATGTACCGGTCCATTTTTCCCGTTACTATCCCACGTTTATGTTAAAAAACATCCCCCCTACTCCACCGGAAACGGTTTTAACGGCACGGAAAATCGCCATGAATAATGGAGTGAAGTTCGCTTATGTGGGTAATATGGTTTCCGATGCCGAAAATACCTACTGCCCCAGGTGCGGCAAGGTATTAATCGAACGCATGCGTTATATCTGCAGTACCAAGGGCATGAAGGGTAACAAATGCAAATACTGCGGCGAAACCATTCCCGGTGTTTTTTAGTCGTAATTGATAATTGGCAATCGAGCATTGGCCATTGACAATTGAATTCATAATTCAGTAATGATGGTCCAGATAATGTAACAGGGGGCGGCCCCTACAAATTTACCGGGAAAAACATTCATTTATCGGGTTGACTTTTTGTATAACTTCCGATAATATTCTATTTAATAAAAAGGAGAAGACGAAAACATACAAGGAGGTAGAAATATGCAACCATCAAGTTTTCAGCTGCATAAATTAAATGTACTACTGGAATATAAGGAACTATTAACCCAGTTATATCAACTCTGTAATCGAAGATTCCAGGAATACAATAGTTTATGGCAAAAACTCTTTACAGAGAAACGCTCCCATATAAAATGGGTAAAAAACCTGCAGCCAAAGGTGGATTCCGGTATTATCCGTATTGATCCAACCAGCTTCAAAGTCGAGGCAATGCGTTTGTTAATGCAATCGATTCGAGACAAAATGAATGAGTTAGAAACTAAACCCACTACGTTCCAACAAACACTGGTATTTGTTAGGGATACAGAAGATGGAATGCTCGAAAAGAATTTTTTCTCGATTTTCCAGGGGGATTCACCGGAATTTAAAAACAAAAAAATCCAGTTAGAAATGGAACACGAAAATAATGTTAAGACCATTAAATCAACTTTTTCAAAAATAAATAAACTCTTAAGATAAGACTTTAGGTGTAAGACAAGAAATAAGATTCTCTTTTTTTATATTATCAACAGGCAAAAAAAGTGTATCACCATATTGTTTGTAGGCTCTTGGTAATATCAAAGGTGCTATGAAATAAACAAGGGGATTTCATTATTTAGGAAAAAGGTCTCAATTTGAAAATTGAGACCTTTTTCCCATTGAAAATTCTATTTTTATTGGCATTATATATAATATATATTACATAAAAAAAGCCTTATTAAACAAATAAAATGAAACAATGATATAACGCGTAGCAAAAGTTTATCTACTAAACTTTTGACATTACAAAAAATAAACAAAGGAGGAAAAAATGAAGAGAAAAAAGCTCACTTTAGGGAAAATCACCATTGCTAATTTAAATAATTCTGAATTAGCAAACATTTATGGAGGTGATACCATCGCTTGTGGAACCATTGAATTTTCCGATTGCAAGTATTGCTGGATTGAAACTGAAACGACCGGTGGAAGCTGGCTTCCCTGTATTACTGTGGATGATTGCGGCCATACCGGTGAAGTGACGTGTCAGGGAACATGATGAGTGTACGAACTTCCCCTGGTCTTTGTTTTTGATACGAACCCATCTCTTTACAAACAGAAATGTCAAATAGGTATGGCTGATGGTATCTGGACCTGAGATCATGGGGATAAGGCCTGGGAGAAGGAGGCGGTGCCTCCTTCTCCCATTTTATTAATCCAGTATGTCTATGTAACGCAAAATTCGTCTGTCCCTAACTTTTCCCTCTTTTTTTATATTAGCACAGCAAAAAAAGCCTTATTAAGCAAATAAAAAGAAAAAATGATACAAAACGTTGCAAAAGTTTATCAAATAAACTTTTAACATTACAAAAAATAAACAAAGGAGGAAAAAATGAAGAGAAAAAAGCTCACTTTAGGGAAAATCACCATTGCTAATTTAAATAATTCTGAATTAGCAAACATTTTTGGAGGTGAAACCATCGGTTGTGGAACCATTGAACTTTCGGATTGCAAGTACTGCTGGCCTGAGACTGACACAACCGTGGGAACCTGGCTCCCCTGTATTTCTGTGGATGATTGCGGCCATACCGGTTTATGGTACTGCGTACCGACAAATCCATAACACTCAAACAAATACAAATGTCAGGGAAATTGAAGTATGAGAACGTCACCTGGGTTTTGTTTTTGATACGAACCCATCTATCTACTAACAGAAATGTCAAATAGGAATGGTTGATTGTATCTGGACCTAAGACTATGGGGATAAGGTTTGGGAGAAGGAGGCGGTGCCTCCTTCTCCCATTTTATTAATCCAGTATGTCAAAGAACCTGAATTCATAAACCTTATGCATAACGTGAAGTAAAGCGCTTTATACTTAACTTCTATATGATTATCGGTGCTTTGGTGCGCCCAGTAAGCTGGTGCAACCCAGTGGATTAAAATCCCACACATCCACACAGGCAAAGCTTGGCCAGTAGCCCGTTATCTGAGTTGTATTTAAGGAGGTAACAATATGAATGTCTGGTTTAGGTACCTGGCAAGAAATATCTAAAATTGGACTGCTCAAATTCATATAAAATTGGTAGTTGCAAGCTGTCAGGTTTTCTGGTATCATCATTATATGATCTTTATTAATCTTGATCGAAAAAGTAAAATTTCCCTGTTTAAGCAGATATTTTTTCATTTGAAAGATTTAATTGAACGGGAGGTCCTTCAGCCAGGTTATCGAATGCCTTCAACACGCCTATTGGCTGAAAAGCTTTGTGTCAGCCGTTCAACTGTCGTTGAAGCATATGAGGAATTATGGGCTTTTGGTTATTTAGACAGCCGTCCCGGTTCCTATTCTATCATCCGAAAAAGAAAAAATATTGCATCTCAAGAGCAAAAATCAGGAAAGGGATATATTTCCTGGGAAAACGTATCATCTCCCCAGGCAAAAAAGATTTATGAAACCTATCAAAATATCTGGTCATACTCAAAGAAAAAAGGAAAAAACGACTTAATAAAGATGTCAGGATTATCCCTTGATTTAAGACTTTTTCCTTCACACGAATTCAGGAAATGTATGAATACGGTTTTTTTTGAAAATATGTCTGATATTTATAATTATAGTGCGCCTCAAGGTTATAAACCATTTAGAGAGTTCCTGGCCAAAAGGCTGCAGATTCATGGAATATCTGTTTCTCCTGGAGAAATTCTCATAACAAACGGATCCCAAAACAGTATTGAATTAATTCTAAAACTTCTTACTGTCCCAGGAAGCAAAATCGTTGTTGAAGATCCGACTTACTTTTTGATTCATCCTCTTTTAAAATTTTATAATGTCGATATCATCGGATCCTCCATGAAGGATGATGGGGTCAACCTGGATCAATTGCAACATATTCTTAAAATGCACAATCCCTCTTTTTTATACACCATTCCAAATTTCCATAATCCAACAGGAATTACAACCAATCAAATGCATCGTGAGAAACTCCTCTCTATATGTGAAAAATATAAACTTCCTATTGTAGAAGATGCATTTGAAGAAGAGATGAAATACTTTGGAAAAGTCCCTTTGCCAATAAAATCGATGGATAAAGGGCAGATCGTCATTTACCTGGGTTCCTTCTCAAAAGTATTGTTTCCTGGAATCCGTATCGGTTGGATTGCTGCGGAAAAAGAGTGTGTTAGACGACTTGTCTCGATCAAAAATTTTTCTGATATCACTTCCAATTTACCTGTTCAGGCAGCTCTTTCTGAATTTTGTCACAGGGGATATTATGACCTTCATATTAAACGAATTCATCGGATTTATCGAAAACGGATGCAGGTGGCTTTAAAATCCTTAAAAAGGTATCTATGCTTTGAGAAAGTATCCTGGATTGAACCCACAGGTGGATTTCTGATCTGGATAAAAATGAAGGATACAGGGAAAAACGATGGAGAATTGAACAGGATTTTCCTGGAAAATGGAGTGCGTGTTTCCCCAGGGGAACATTTTTTTACCAACAAAAATTCCAATCATTATATACGGCTCTCTATTTCAACTTTAGAAGAAGAGGAGATCAAAGAAGGGATAAAAAGAATCGGCAATGCACTTTCTTTTATATATTGAAAGAATCGCGTTTTAATCATTGATATAGTAACACTATTTTTATTGGTTAAAAACAGTCAGATTCTCTTTTCTAATGACCTCAATGGCCTTTATTAAATGGACAATGTAATCATTCACCGGCGTTTTTATATTATTTTTTTTGCCGAAGTTTACAATAGCGCCATTAATAAACTCAATTTCTCCTGGTTTACCTTTTAAATGATCCTGGAGCATTGATGTGATATTATTAGAAGAAACAATATTATTCAATGTATGTAAGTCTATTCCCGGATCAATTCCTTCTGATAGGGCCACCTTTTTTCCTTCTTTTAACAACTCTTCTTTAATCTTATTAAATCGTTCTTCTGCAATGACATTATTTCTTACTTTCAAAATAACGGAAAGTGGGTTGTATATACTATTGATAATTACTTTTTTCCATATCAGTTTCTTTATATTACCGGTAAAAAAGACCTGTAAAAAAGTATCATTAAAAATATCACTGTACTCAGATTCAGCAAACCTTTTCTCTACAATAAACTTTCCCTGCCAGTAATTCACTTTCCCATTATCAAGAAATGTAGCTCCAAATCCTACAATTCCTCTAAATAAATTTCCAGGTATTACTTTTGATTCACTATTGTTAAGGATTATATCTTCTATTCCCAAACCATTCTGGATAATTAGAAATTGAGTAGTATGATCGATGGTTTCGAGAATCTGTTTTATTGATGATTGAAGGTCAGTCGCTTTAGCAGCAAATATTACCAGGGTGTGGTCAAGACTAAAATCGATTGTTTCAAAACAGTGAATCTTAAATTTTTCTTTTTCTTCCAATTGACCGCCAATTTCCAGTCCGTGAGTATTTATCCTGGTTATATGCTCTTTTCTGCCGATCATTTTTAGATTGACATCCGGTTTTTGAGAAACGGCAGCAGCCAGGATCGATCCTACAGCACCGCCTCCAAGAATAATAACTCTTTTTTTTCTCATTTTTCTGAATAATGTCTAATTAAAATGAAAATATCTTAATCCAATATTATACCACGCCTGTTCAATCAGCACTATTAAATACCCAAAATCCACCGCCAAGACAGGCGGTGAATTTGTTCAAGATTCAAAGTTCAAGGTTCACCGTTGATGAGCTTAAAAGAATAATTAACTATTTTAAGTACTTTGAAAAAAACATTGAACTTTGAACATTGAACACCAAATCCACCATTCTCTAAAAATCAGGAGGTGGATTTGGGATACCTGGGAAGTGAGAAGAAAGCCTTTCTGACAGTAATCTTGCAGCAGTGGCTGTCAATTTTTTACATTTGAGACTGTCTTCTTGTTGACCCAATCGTTCCAGGATTTTTCCACAATTGGTAGACCCAAATTCTTCTATAAACTGTTTTCTGAATCCTGATGCAATCGCCTTTGCATCCTGGATATCTTCAACGGGTTTCATCCTACCACACAGGAAACCCACAGCAATGACTCCACCTGTCAGTGCTCCACAAACATCCTCATGAGTCCCACCAATTCCTCCACCAAAGCTTGATGCGATTTTTGGTATTTCTGTTCCTTGTTGTTCTCCATGCAGTTCGACTATTGTTTTTAAAATTGACTCTGCACAGTGATACCCTGACTGAAAGTAGTCAAACGCCCTTTTTTCGGCCTCTTTTTCTCTTGACATTTTTTCCTCCTAGATGCCTGATAAAAAATTTTTATTCTGAAATAACATCGTTTATCAATTTTCTAATGACACCCTATTTATTAATTATTTTAGCCATAAACCGAATTGCTTACAAGTACCAATTTTCTACAATATGAAGCATACCAGTTAAAAAACCACCTCCCATAACCCATTATTTTCCTGATTAAATTGGATTGCTAAATTTATAATAAAATTGGTGGTTGAAAGCTGTCAGGCTTTCATTTATCATAGCTATAAGGAGAAATTAATATGAAAAAAAGTGGATGGTTATTAATCATTATTTTTTTGTTACTGTTATTGATTTTTGATTTTCTTCTATTATAAAATTATAATCTATTGATTGGAGAAAGAAAATGAAGGCGTATTTAAAACAGAATTTTGATTGGAATGATTTTGATTTGGTTTCGGTGATTGACGAGATTCCGCTGTGGTCTGCACCGTTTGGGCTAAAATTATTAGACGTAATAACGCTTAAATCAAGGATAAATGCCCTTGATATTGGAAGCGGGCTTGGATTCCCTCTCCTGGAAGTTGCTCAACGATTAGGGATTTCGAGTAAAGTATATGGAATAGATCCCTGGGAACGAGCAATAGAAAGGGTAAATTTAAAAATAAAGCAATATGATCTAACAAACGTAGAAATCATTAAAGGTGTTGCAGAAAAACTGCCATTTGAGAATCACTTTTTTGATTTGATTGTTTCGAATAATGGAACAAATAATGTCGAAAATGTGGAACTAACACTTTCCGAATGTTTCCGGGTGAGTAAACCGGGTGCTCAATTGGCCATAACGTTAAATCTTGAAGATACCATGATTGAATTTTATGATGTTTTTAAGGAAACATTAACTGAGAATGGATTGGATGATGAAGTGAAAAAAATGAAAAATCAAATTTATTCCAAACGGAAACCGTTGAGTGAAACAAAAACCCTACTTGAAAATTCGGGTTTTAAGATAAAAAACATATTTAGAGATAAATTCAGTATGAAATTTATCGATGGGAGTACCATGTTGAATCATTTTTTGATCCGATTCGCTTTTATAGAGGGGTGGAAAAGTATCTTAAAAAGGAGTACCCTGGAGAAAATATTTAACCAGGTTGAAGATAAGTTAAACAAAATTGCTAAAAATAAAGGAGAATTCGAACTAACCATCCCTTTTGTAACGATTGACTGTACAAGAAAATAAATATAAATGGCCATTCGATAGTTACAGGGAAGGCAGTTTAATCAAGTATTTAGCAACTTTAAACTCTCCTTCCTCATCTTCCTCAGCAATAACCAGGAGATCATCTTTTAAATGGATATTATAGATAGAAAGGCCCTCCTTCACTTTGAATTCAGAAGAATAAAGATATTTACCTTCTGGCGAGAATATATCGATAGCCTGAAGGGAAGTTTTATCCGGATCGGAAACAAAAACATAGATCAGTCCCTTCCTATCTATCACTATATTCTGGAAAAAAGAGGCTTTATCAGGGAGGCCGTTGAGAATATTTTTAGCCATATCCTGGGGGATATCGCCTAATTCCTTAGTTAACTCTTCTTTAAACTTTTTGGAAACATCTTTCTGTTTTCTATTTTCAACACTAAAACCGCCTCTTTTTTTTCCCTTTAAATCGACAATATTAATCTTATATGAATCGCTCATCCCATAGAAAACGTTATCACTCCTGTATTTGACAAACATCAATGGTGTTACATTTGAGATGACTATTCCAATTGTCACTCGTTGGCCGCCGCTCTCTTTTGTATCCTCGGCTTTTTCAAAAGGTCGATACTCTGTAATTGTATTTTCTGTTTGATCTTTGATGTTATACAATTTGATTTTTGCACTCTTATTACTGTGATCGGTTACATATGCCGGAGCAGAGATAAATGCATCTTCCGAAACAAATGTCCTGGGTTTTAACTGTGTTGGAACGATACAGGTTTTTTTATAAGTCCCATCCAGGGAAAAATAGTGAATTCTCCCCCGATCAGCATAAATAATGGTGTTATCGACAACAAAAAGCTGTTCACCGCTGCGAAAATTCCTGATTTCACCAGGACCTTCTCCTTTTCTACCAAAAGAAGAAATAAATTCTCCTTCTTTATTAAAAATATAGATTTTAAAATTTTTAGAGTCCAGGATATAAATCCTCCCATCTTTTGCAGAACAGATATTTTGAATATCTCCAAAAACATCATTCCCGGCATTTTCGATTTCCCACTCATTCTTCACCTGGAAATCCCATTTCCCTCGCAACGGTCTATCAGGATTTTTAACTTGAGAAAATAAAAAAATTGCAAAAAAAATAAGCATAATAATGAAAATAATTTTTCTCACTTTTTCCTCCTAAAAAAATGACTTTTTATTAACAATATTCATAAAATTATTTAGAGGTAAAAATTTACTGAATAGTTGCATTAGCACATTCTTTTTTTAAAAAAAAAGAGGAATTAATATTAAAAAAATGGATTGTTACTAATAATTATTCTTTTGTTTCTGTTGTTGATTTTTGATTTTCTTATAAATTACGTAGCAAGGATTTTCATGGAGTCTTTTTTAAACTTTGGACAAAACATTGTTAAACTCTCCTGCCATTTGATTCGTATAAATTATTTTCTACAATAATAAATTAAAATGGAGACAGGCTATGCCATGCCCCCTACAAAATGACTGATCGGGTTAAAAGATGAAAAAAAAATTTTTTATTACCATGATTTTTATTTGTTTACTTGACGTTCTTTTCTCTTCCCCTGGAATGAGTGGAATAAAATTCGAACAAATTTCACTTGAGCAGGGGCTATCTCAAAGCACAGTATTTTGCATTTATCAGGACACGAAAGGATTTATATGGTTTGGTACAGAAGATGGGCTAAATAAATATGATGGATTCACATTTACGGTATATAAACACGATCCCACTGACCCCAACAGCATGAGCAACAATACCATCTATGCAATCTGCGAAGACCTATCGGGTCTATTCTGGATTGGAACTGCTGGAGGGGGGATTAATCGATTTGATCGAGAAACAGAAACATTTATCCATTATAAACACCACCCCAATGATCCCCATAGTTTGAGTAGTGATAGAATTCGGACATTATATTTAGACCACTCAGGTGTACTCTGGATTGGAACATATGGTGGGGGACTCAATAAACTTATCCCTGGAAGTGAGAAATTTGAACGTTATCAGAACAACCCCAATGACCCCAGCAGCTTGAGCAGTGATTTAGTCACATCAATAAGTGAAGACGAAGCAGGTGTACTCTGGATCGGAACGTATGATGGGGGGCTCAATCAACTTGATCAAAAAAATAAAACCTTCCTCCGTTATAAACATGACCCCAAGAATCCCAATAGTTTGGCCAGTAATGCAATCACATCAATTCTTAGAGATCGATCGGGTCTATTCTGGATTGCAACTAAAAGCAGAGGACTGAATAAATTTGATCCAAAAAATGAAATGTCCCATCGATATGTACATGATCCCCAGAACCTCAACAGCTTGAGCATTAATAAGGTTATATCAATTTATGAAGACCGATCAGGGGTGCTCTGGATTGGTACGTTTGGAGGGGGACTTAACAAGTTTATCCCTGGAAACGAAGCGTTTAAACAGTACAAAAATAATCCCAATGATCCCACTAGCCTGGGGACGAATACTGTCTTTTCTATTTATGAAGACCGGTCAGGTGTACTCTGGATTGGAACGAGAGGTGGAGGGCTTTGTAAATGCGATCAAAATAGGAAAAAATTTATCCATTACAAATCCGACCCCAATGATCCCAACAGTTTGAGTCACAATTTTGTCTGGTCAATCTGTGAAAGTAAGACCGGAGTGTTGTGGATTGGGACGGATGGCGGTGGTCTTAATAAATTTAATCGAGAAACGGGTCAATTTTATCATTACCAGGCCAATCTTGATATTCCCGATAGTCTAAGCCATAATGTTGTTCAAGTCATTTATGAAGACCGATCAGGCGTACTCTGGATCGGGACGTGGGGAGGTGGGCTCAATAAATTTATCCCTGAAAAAGAAACATTTAAACATTACAAAAATGATCCCAATAATCCCACTAGCCTGAGTGATAATAAAGTTTTATCAATTTTAGAAGATCGTTCAGGTAGCCTGTGGATCGGAACCGAAAGGGGATTAAATAATCTTGATCGGGAAAAAGAAAAATTTATTTCTTATAAAATCTATCTCGATGATACAAGCAACCTCGGTATAAATTCCATTCACTCAATTGTTGAAGACCGATCAGGCATACTCTGGATCGGGACGTGGGGGGGTGGACTCAACCAATTTATCCGGAAAACAGGTACATTCAAACACTATCAAAACATTCCCAATAACCCAAATAGCTTGAGCAACAATGAAATTACTTCAATAATTGTAGATCAGTCTGGAGTACTCTGGATTGGTACCAATTGCGGTGGGCTTAACAAGTTTGACAAAAAATCAGAGTCCTTTATTTGTTATACAGAGAAAGATGGACTGTCGAGTAATTTGGTTTATGCTATTTTGGAAGATGATGAGGGGAACCTCTGGCTCAGTACCAATAGAGGATTATCACGATTTAATCCTCGAACCGAACGGATTATGAACTATGGTATGAGAGACGGGCTTCAAAGCTTTGAGTTTAATTTCGGAGCGTTTTATAAAAGTAAGAGTGGTGAGATGTTTTTTGGTGGTATTAATGGATTTAATTCATTTTACACAATGAAAGATAATCCCTACATTCCCCCGATTGTTATCACTTCTTTCAAAAAATTTTATAAGAATTCTAAGATGGATAGGCATATCTCAGAAATAAATGAACTGGAAATTTCTTACCGAGATTACATCATCTCTTTTGAGTTTGCCGCCTTATGTTTCAACGACCCATTGAAGAATCAGTATGCCTACATGCTGGAGGGACTGGATAAGGATTGGAATTATTTGGGCAATAAACACGATGTTACTTTTATTGACCTTAAGCCGGGAAAGTATACGTTGAGGATTAAGGGTACCAATAACGACGGCGTTTGGAATAGACAAGGGACATCCATTCGATTGATTATTACTCCTCCCTTCTGGCAGACCTTGTGGTTTCGCATGGCTTTGGGAATTGCTTTTTTGGGGATATTATTTATGCTGCACAAGAGAAGGATGAAACATCTTGAATTTCGTTTAAGAAAGGAAAATGAATTAAATAAACTTTATGATAAATGCAAAATTTCACAAAGAGAAAAGGAAATTATCGATTTAATTCTTAAGGGAAAAAGTAATAAGGAGATAGAAGATAAACTTTATATTTCTTCCCATACCGTCAAAAATCATATCTATAATATATATAAAAAATTGGAAGTTAAGAATCGAGGGGAGCTTGTTTTACTGCTCAAATCCGATCTTTCAAAAGCAAAAAGGGATTAAGATATCTCCTTATTCGCTTTTTTTGTCCCTTACTCCCACTCTAACCTTGGGCTTGGTTTAATTCAACAAAAGAATTTTAAGGTTGACCTGAACAGTCAATGCGATTTGTCAATTAATTCTAAATTATTTCTTAACCATTTAACACCCGGTGGGTTAAAATGACTCCAATTGGGCTTGACTCCCTTTTTCCATGCTTTGTGATCGTATTGGTTTAAAAATTCCCTCCTGGCCTCTTCAACTGTTTTAAAAATTTCATCAGTCAAGACCTTCCTCCTGTGAATCACAATCAAGCGGTATCCATCTTTAACAGTCATGATAAAAACCGTCTCTATATAATAGAATATTCTATTAATCAACATTGAGACAAATTTCCGTTTAATGATACAGTGATACCAGGTTTCAAGCCAATTTTTTTCAGGAGTGTAGAAGTGGGTCCATTTCGGCTTGGCGTTCTCTTTATCTCCTCTGTACCACCATCGTTTTAAGAAAGCAATCCGGGCGCCTCTGGCTGTTTTGTAAGTCGCATCGGTCAATAGCTTCCCCTGGTTAAAAACAATCAATCGATACTGTACTTTCTCTTTACATATGAAGACTCTAGACAGTAAATAATGTACGGAGTTCGTTAATATAGATACTTTCAGCCTCTTTTCTTCTTTAACTTGAAATTGAAGATCGGAGGTTTTCGTTGGTTTTCTTTGTATTATTTGTCTCATTTTTTCATAAAACGTTTAACATTACCTTAAATCTTGTGCCCCATCATTTTTTGCGGCTTCTCTACTCAACCTGTTCATTCCAGGTTCCTTTATAGGGATCGTAATTGCAATATGGATTGGGCGAATATAATGAACCATTTTTTCGTCTTGCTACCTCACGACAGTCAAAGCATGCGTATCGCAATTCGCAATCTTTGCATTTTTCAACCCGATCCTTGGTTATTGCTTGGTATTCAAAGGCTTTCTTCAAAATCTCAAGGATATCCTCATTCCTGAGATTTCCTAGTTCGATTCCGCTGTAAATACAGGGACGAACGATATTATCTTTCGTAACCGCCAGCTTTGTCCCCCAGCAACTGTTTAATTTCACATTCAACTCATAAAAATTTTCATTGATTTTTCTAAAATCCTGAGTAATACGACAATACTCAATACAACGTGAAAAATCTTTCTCCTTTTTAGTAATTGTTATTCCTTCAGGGAATCCTTCTGGGACGTGTCTCCCGAAAAAATGAATCTGCCACACAGAAAGATCCGAAAGTGAAGAAAACACCCTGGCTATCCATTCAACATCCGCTCCTTCTTCAATTTCGAGATAAATCGACCGCTTCCCTTCTTCTGGTTTCTTATCGAATTCCAGGCGAGGTATCCAGGTTCCCTCCTCTACCTGGATCAGCGATTTCTCTTTTTTAAAAAATTCTAAAAAATCAGGAATTTCATTGTATTGCCTCTTTTCAAATTTCTCCACATACTCTTTCGGTGCAAGATAAATATCACCCTGCATTAAATCAACGATTGCAGCATTTACCAGCCCTTTTTCAATGGTTACAAATTGGTGAAATTCATATATTTTCATCTTTTTCTCCCGTTCATTAAATGATTCCCTCTCTTTTTAGCTGGATGAAATCGTTCAGTGTATTTTCTAATCTTTTTTTCCTATTTTTACAATATTCATGGTCCATCTCAAACCTTCCGTCTTTAGCAAATGTGGCAAAACACCGCTCGCATAAACAGTTTGCTTCACATTCCAGGCAGTAGGTCTTTATTACCTCGGAAAATTCCTTCAGCATTTGCTTCATCCTGGAAAAATCGTACCCTGATTCGGCGTTGCCAATGGGATTTGATTGATTCACTTTCTCACAAATGTGAAACCGCCCATAGGCATCGATAAAGAGTCGATTGTTAAAAAAACATGTTCCCGCTGTGGTCAGAAAATGCCTGTTTTTTAAATAACTATCCAATTTTTCTCTCTGATCAATACGATTGGATTCAATCGGCAATAATTCTATTTTTTTCCTTTTCTTTTCTAAAACGCTTTCATAGAAATTTCTTACGCTTTGTCGAAACGTTTGCTGATCATAGGGGAAGTGCATATAATAATCATTATCTTTTTCGCTCACATAAGAATAACGCTGCGGCAAACGTTTTACCAACTCATTATTCCTGAAAAAGTCTACTGTTTTATCAAACGATAAATCCTTTGAAATAGTTGGATTAAGGAAGATGTTTTTAAAATATTCTTCATTTATCTCTTTTATTTTTTTCAGGTTTTCCATCACCTGCTGAAACGATCCCTTTCCATTGTAAAAAACACGTTTGGCGTCATGATTCTCCTCCGGACCATCCAGGCTTACATGAAGATAGAACGAATGATCTATGAGGAAACGAATAATCTCTTCGGTCAACAGGGTGCCATTGGTGGTCATTGTAAAAAGCAACTCCCAATCTTTGAAAATATTTTTGGCATAGGCCACCATTTGTTTTATCAATTGATACTTCAACAGAGGTTCCCCGCCATAAAACCCTATTGCAAATTCACGATTGCTTCTGCCATCGATGATCTTTTTTATATAATTAAGAACCTTCCGACCCGTCTCGAAACTGAGGGATTGGGACGATGACGTTCGTTGATAAATATATCTTTGACTGCTGTAAGCACAATATTTGCATTCAAGATTGCATTCCTGGGTCACTTCAAAAGTGATATGACTGAGGTCCTTTACTTTCGATTGAATAATGGTTTCGCTGATTTCAATATCTTCGATCTTTACCTTTCTTTTTGGGATGAAATTTTCATATATATCCCTCAATTCACTATTGATAATGGTATTGGTTTCCAAAGAATAAAAAAACCTTGAATTATCTAAAAATATGCCTTTCATTGCGTAATACTCCTTTTTCAAAATGTTTTTTGAGTGTTCAGAACCTATTTGTTCTATAATAAAGAACTGGGGGTGATTTACACCACCCCCAGTTTGTTAATCCTCATCAGTTAACATAATCTTCATTTACAATGTTACCCAGTTGTTCAAGCTTTGTTGAGCATGTCCAGCACGCTTTCTTACATTCGTCCTTGGGATCTGCCGGAAATCCTACATCAGCCCCGCTCTTTACTTCGTTTAATTTTTTTTTGGTAAGTTTAACAATCATTTTGTCCTCCTTTTATTTTTATTTCGTCTAACGAACAACTTTGATCAACCAAACAAAAACATAATCTGCAACCCCCTTGCCAACCTTAAGTTTATGCCAAAAGCCTTATTTGATAAAGATTTTGAAATCTTTTTGAATGTCTTCTTTTTCTAAAAATAAACCGATGGGATTATGTATTCCAATGAATCAAATGAATACAGACACTTGGTGGTTGCCAATTATAACTATAACCTTATAAACCTGTAGGTTTATTACATAAATCCATAAGCTAATTCCACGGATCGACATTGAATATGCACACGTTAATATCTTCTTTCCTGTCCTGCCGTATCCAGTAGCAAAATTTTCCTTTTAAAGGGGGGCGGATATTACAGCCCCTCAAAAAACTCCCATTGACTAATCAACAAGTTTGAACGAAAGAGTCAAAGAACAAATAATTTCAAGCCGGCGTCCCACTCAAACCTTGAGCACCAAACACCGACTGTTCTTAAATTTTTTTATTAATTTGTAATGAACAAATATGACATTTTCATAGTCATAGTATGATGTAAAAAGAGGAAAAAAACTATAGGAAAATTTCTCATTTTAAAAAATGAGAATTTTTCCTATTGTAGATTTTGTTACTCGAAAATTCGGGTTTTAAGATAATAAACATATTTAGGTTTATCCAGCCTGGCACCTTTTTTTCCTCTTCTGGCAGACCTTGTGGTTTCGGCTCTCTTTAGGAATTATATTTTTTGGGGTATTATTTATGCTGCACAAGAGAAGGATGAAACATCTTGAACTTCGTTTAAGAAAGGAAAATGAATTAAATAAGCCTTATTATAAATGCAAAATTTCACAAAGAGAAAAGGAGATTATCGATTTAATTCTTAAGGGAAAAAGTAATAAGGAGATAGAAGATAAACTTCATATTTCTTCCCATACAGTCAAAAATCATATCTATAATATATATAAAAAATTGGATGTTAATAATCGAGGTGAGCTGTATTACTGCTCAAATCCGATCTATCAAAGCCAAGAAGGGATTAAGATATCTACGAAATTTGCTTTATTTTATCTATTGTTCCAAAATGGTGTACTTAAAAAACCGTTATATTTACTTTCCAAACAGAGTAATTTGCCCGAATATCAAAGACAACCCCTCAAACCAGATCCGCCAGCCGGACAATGTTCAAGGGGTAGTCTTAACAAATTTGTGCCTTATGGCATACAGCATTATTGGACAATGGTGAAATAGCCTGATTTGGTTTTTTTTAATGGATCCACCTTTGATACCAGTTGAACTTGAAAATTACTTCCAGGAACAATGGGTTCACCACTTTTATATTCCAAGATGGTCCAGTCTTTATCTCCGTCATTCGCAACAGTGCCATACAATGTGCCCTTATAATTATTATTCTGTAATAAATCCATCCTGAGATTCCCATCAATACCATTATTTGGATTCCACTCCACTTTGTAGGTCTTGCCTATTTCCCATACTTCACCGCCCTCTGGATTGGTGATAACAAAGTCTTCTGAAGGTCCAATTGAAATCGTTTCAGAATCCGTGCTGGTACCAGCGGTATAGTTACCTTCCACGATTAGAGAAACATTATAACTTCCACTTTGATTATACACATGTACGGGATTGGTCTCAGAGGAGGTGGCTCCATCGCCAAAGGTCCAGGTTCTGTTTATAATTGAACACTCGGTTGCCGTACTTTGATCAGTGAACTGAACCTTATAATCGGTCAACTTGGAATAGGTGAATTTGGCTTGTACCGAGGGGTTTCGTCTCCTATAATACTTTAAAGTACGAGTTGTTGCAAACGGACAGTCATCCTTGTGATGTCTGGCCAAAATATCGGCTCCCCATTTGGAGATAAACACGTTTGTCGTTCCAGTTGTTATGGCCGAATGATTGATATCAGAGGGCCAGGAAACCTTCGTAGCCTGACTCTGGTTATATACTTGTATATAACTTCCATCATTCCAATATATATCTTCTGCATCATTTCTGCCGAGTCCAATCCAGACCTTATGATTTTGGCCGTCTGGTTTCTCTTTCATATGCCATGCAAAACCATGACAGTTATATGTTGTAGTGGGTGTGTATTGTTCACCTGGCCAATAGTAATTTAAAATCGTAATATTTGGAAAATTCGCTGCATATTCATTTGTAATAGCAATTTTATCATCTCTTGTATATTTCTCATCCGTATACCATGAATAAGGTACCAGACTCCCATAGGGAGTGTAAATATAAGCTCGAGTATCTGCTAAGATCATACCAATAAAGAAAAAGAATAGAAAAATACCTGCTATATATTTTTTATTATTAAATAAATGATACATCTTGCTAATCCTCCTTTTTATAAGATTTACTGAGAATTATTTTATATTCTCTTCTTTGGATATAAATTGTTTTGCCTGAATCAAGACTTTACCGATAATTTGCCCTGCATTTTTTCTAACTGACCCGCTTTCAATAAATGCTTTCAGTTCGTTTTCTATTTCAATATCCTGAATGAATCCTTGCTGGATGTCTATCATCATTATACGTCCCATTAACAAACAGGAGTCTAAAGCACTTCGGGTTCCATATACATTGGTGAGAAGACTTTTTGAATCAAGAACCTGAGACGCTCTTCGCAATATAGATATCCGCTGATCTCTATCCAAGTTTTCCAGGATAGTCTTTTGTGATAGCAACAGTTCAACATAAGAAATTTTGAATGAATACTTTCCCCTCTCATAACTGGTCCTCATTTCTTTCACTGATACTGGCTTTAATTGCCTGTATACTTTAAAGAGTTCCGAGCCTGCATTTTTTCTTTTTAACAGTTCCTGTAATCCGTTAAATTCTTTTATCAAACGATTGATCCCGTCCTGAACGCTTGAATTGGAACACCTTATGGTGATACGAAATGGATAGTTTAAACAGGTTTTTATCAGAGCCTGTGTAGATATTTCTTTTAGAGTATTTTCAGGTATCTGCAATGCCATTACTCTTTCCCGATACGATTTCATGTCAATCCACTCTTGAGTTCCGGGTCTAACAGGGAACCGATAGACCTCATCCTCATAGGGGATGACTGGTTGAAAAAAGAGCATTATAAAAATAATGCTGAAAACTAAACGACTTAATTTTTTCATTTTATCCTCCTTTTTTTAAATGTGTATTGTAAACTAAAAAGTCAAAGAACTCAGACGTCTTACTCAAACCTTGAGCAACGAGCGCCGTCTTTTCTTTCATTTTTGTTTAAAACTTTGTGCATGACCAAATATGCTATTGACATTGCCATAATGTCATAGTGTATAGTAAATAGTATGAGGTCAGGAGTGGGAAAAAACAATAGGAAAATTTCTCATTTAAAAAAATGAGACTTTTTCCTATATCAGTTTTTTATTAGTGGTCTGCAAAAGGGTGTAAAAAAAATAAGCTTTTGAGAGGGACTAAAAAGGGCCCGTCCGAAGGCCAATTTCCGCTGGTGTGCACAAAAATGTGATATTCTCATTTAGGAATGATTCATTTATCTCTATGGCAACAATGAAACCCTATGTGTTATTTGTCCAATTCTCTGTGACAATTTATTAATTGAACTCGGATGGTGTGGTTTTACACGTGGGGTAAGAGGTCCCCCAGGTGGGGAAAGCAATCCCCCAGATGGGGAAAGAGATCCCCCATGTGGGGGAAGTAATTCCCCAGGTGGGGTAAAGGTGCCCCTGGATGGGGAAGGATGTTTCAAATGTGAATTTTGAATGTAGACACTTTTCTACTAAAAGAGGTAATTTTTCAATTATTAAAAGACCACTGAAAAATAACAGAAGACCAGTGCAGAATGATAGAAGACCAATACATAATAGATTCAACCCTTCTGTTTTTTGCCCACTGCTTACTGCTTCATTGCCTACTTAGCTTAACTTATCGGTATTTGTCCCAGGCCAATAATCTACCCTACCCTGGCTGTCCATTCCAGGTCCCTTTATAGGGGTCGTAATTACAATAAGGATTGGGCGAAAATAATGAACCATTCTCTCTTCTGGCAATCTCACGACAATCAAAGCATGTGTAACGCAATTCGCAGTCTTTGCATTTTTCGACCCTGTCCTTTGTTATTGTCTGGTATTCATAGGCTTTCTTCAAGATCTCAAGGATATCCTCATTCTTGAGATTTCCTAATTCGATTTCGCTGTAAATACAGGGACGAACCATATTATCTTTCGTAATCGCCAGTTTTGTGCCCCAGCAACTGTTTAATTTTACATTCAGATGATAAAAACCTTCGTCGATTTTCCCAAAATCCCGGGTGACCTGACAGTACTTAATACAGCGCGAAAAATCTTTCTCCCTTTTAGTAATTTTTATCCCGGCCGGGAATCCTTCTGGGATGTGTCTCCCGAAAAAATGAATCTGCCACACAGAAAGATCCGAAAGTGAAGAAAACACCCTGGCTATCCATTCAACATCCACTCCTTCTTCAATTTCGAGATAAATCGACCGCTTTCCTTTTTCTGGTTTCTTCTCGAATCCGACGCGGGGGATCCAGGTTCCCTCCTCCACCTGGATCAGCGATTTCTCTTTTTTAAAATATTCTAAAAAATCGGGAATTTCATTGTATTGCCTCTTTTCAAATTTCTCCACATACTCTTTCGGTGCAAGATAAATATCACCCTGCATTAAATCAACGATTGCAGCATTTACCGGACCTTTTTCAATGGTTACAAATTGGTGAAATTCATATATTTTCATCTTTTTCTCCCGTTCCCGTTCATTAAATGATTCCCTCTCTTTTTAACTGGATGAAATCGTTCAACATATTTTCTAATATTTTTTTTCTATTTTTACAATATTCATGGTCCATCTCAAACCGTCCGTCTTTGGCAAATGTGGCAAAACACCGCTCGCAAAAACAGTTTACGTCACATTCCAGGCAATGGGCCTTTATTACCTCGGAAAACTCCTTCAGTATTTGCTTCATCCTGGAAAAATTATACCCTGATTCGGCACTGCCAATGGGGTTTGATTGATTCACTTTTTCACAGATGTGAAACCGCCCATAGGCATCGATAAAGAGTCGGTTGTCAAAAAAACATGTTCCCGCTGTGGTCAGAAAATGTTTGTTTTTTAAATAACTATCCAATTTTTCTCTCTGGTCAATACGATTGAATTCAATCGGCAATAATTCTATTTTTTTCCTTTTCTTTTCTAAAACGCTTTCATAGAAATTTCTTACGCTTTGTCGAAACGTTTGCTGATCAAAGGGGAAGTGCCTGTAGTAATCATTATCTTTTTCGCTCACATAAGAATAACGCTGCGGCAAACGTTTTACCAACTCATTATACCTGAAAAAGTCTACTGTTTTTTCAAACGATAAGTCCTTTGAAATAGTTGGATTCAAGAAGATTTTTTTAAAATATTCTTCATTTATCTCTTTTATTTTGTTCAGGTTTTTCATCACCTGCTGAAACGATCCATTTCCATTGGAAAAAACACGTTTGGCGTCATGATTCTCCTCCGGACCATCCAGACTTACATGAAGATAGAACGAATGATCGATAAGGAAACGAATAATCTCTTCAGTCAACAGGGTGCCATTGGTGGTCATTGTAAAAAGCAACTCCCAATCTTTGAAAATATTTTTGGCATAGGTCACCATTTGTTTTATCAATTGATATTTCAACAAAGGTTCGCCGCCATAGAACCCTATAGCAAATTCACGATTGCTTCTGCCATCGATGATTTTCTTTATATAATTAAGAACCTTCCGACCCGTCTCGAAACTGAGGGATTGGGCCGATGGCGTTCGTTGATAAAAATATCTTTGACTGCTGTAAGCACAATATTTGCACTCAAGATTGCATTCCTGGGTCACTTCAAAAGTGATTTGACTGAGATTCTTTACTTTTGATTGAATAATTGTTTCGCTTACTTCAATATCTTCAATCTCTACCTTTCTTTTTGGAATGAAGTTCTCGTATATATCTTTGAATTCACTATTGATAATGGTATTGGTTTCCGAAGAATAAAAAAACCTGGAATTATCTAAAAATATGCCTTTCATTGTGTATTACTCCTTTTTCTAAATGTTTTTGTGAGTGTTTAGAACCTATTTGTTCTAAAATATAGAAAAGGGGGTGATTTCCACCACCCCCAGTTTCTTAATCCTCATCAGTGAACATAATCTTCAGCTACGATGAAACCCAGTTGTTCAAGCGTTGTATCGCATGTCCAGCACGCTTTCGTACATTCGTCCTTAGGCGGTTTTGGAAATCCTCCGCCAGCTCCGCACTTTACATCGTTTAATTTTTTTTTGGTAAGTTTAACAATCACTTTGTCCTCCTTTTATTTTTATTTCAGCCTGAAGAGCAACTTTACTCAACCAATCAAAAACATAATTTGCAATTTCCTTGCCAACCTTAAGTTTATGCCAAAAGCCTTATCTGACAAAGGTTTTGAAATCTTTTTGAAGATCTTCTTTTTCTAAAAATAAACCGATGGGGTTATTTATTTCGATGAATCAAATGAATACAAACACCAGGTGTCTGTCAATTCAAACTATTACCCTATAAACCTATAGGTTTATTACATAAACCCATAAGCTAATTCCGCGGATCGATCGTATAATGATGAAAAAAATTGATGAAAAAAATTCATATGTCCCCTTTTTACCCCCTTTGTCAATTTTTTTTTATTTTTTTCCCGCAAACTCACAAAGAGATCCCCGGGGAAAATATGACCTTATGCAAACTCATTATTTATTCCTTAAAACTTTTTTCTAATGCCTTTATATACTCTTTTACTTCCGGAATTTCATCTGCTTTATCCTTAATTTTAACGGCAGTCAAGGGTTCTTTTTCTCCTTTGAGCGCATCTTCCATCGCTTTTTGCTTATTCTTAAGATTTTCCGATTCTTTTTCACTAAGCTTGTGACCAATATAAACCGTACCACTAAGCCCCATTAAGTAGAGTAAATTCTCAGGTAATTCAGGAAAACTGTAATCTCTTATAATATACATGATAACGATTACACCGATTAGAAGCGTAAACACCAACATCTGGAACTTATAAATATCGAGTTCTCCCTGGCTTGATATTAAATCCCTGAGTTTTGGCTCCCGGCGTTTTGGACCTTGAGTCTTTTCAAGTAAACCTGCAAATTTAGGAGGAAGTTCATAAGACCTTACGTTTCCATTGATCCTTGACGCCAGTGCCGTAGCGCCACCAATCCCTAAAAGTACCAGAACCTGCGGTGTGATCTCCAAAAAGGTACCGGAAAGCCGGTATACATATATCATTCCAAAAAAAATAACAAAGGTCCAAAAAATAATTTGAGCTGACGATATACTATACTTATTCCTGGGGGTTATGGCAAAATTCAATGGAGAGGTGATAAACCGGGTAAATAAATCTTTTCCTTCTCTTTTTTTTATAAAAGTCAAAATAATAAATATCAACAAAATAACAAATATCCCCCAGACATAAGCCCAAAAAATAACAGGGATAAAAACAGGAAATACAAATTCATCCGGTTTATTCTTATTTTTCTTAGATACAATGATGTTTAAGTCAGCTTCACAGGGATGGAGAAATCCTTTCCAGGCTGATTTATTCTTGTCGATTTTTTCCCAATCGGGCATTCGAGCCAGAAGGTATAACTCTCCATTCATGTGTTTATAAGAAAATCCCCCTATTTCAACCGTTTTTTTGGGTTTGTCCTTCGATGGTTGGTAGGTTAATACCATTTTTTCGATTGTATCTTGCTCTGTTTTAAATAATGTTGTATCAATCTTTATCCTGATAATACCCCCAGGTACAATCCTTTCTTTTTCAAGTTCAAAAGGATTAATGGGTAACTCACTTTTTTTCTTTTCTTGCTCTTCCTTCTTTTCTTGCGGAGGTTTCTCCACCACAGCATCCTCCTTAACCTCCTCAGCAAAAGAATAAACTTGAATTGTAAAAAACAATCCGAGTATGACTAACGATAAACCAATTTTTTTTAAAAAATTCATGATTCCTCCTTTCTTTCTACTTTAAGTTTTCTCATTTCTTTTTATTTTAAAGCCTCATTACTTTTACCACTATCGAGAAAAAAAAGTCAAGTGAAAATGAGATTTTTTTAAAAATTCTATTTCTCTAAAGCTCTCCTAATTCCAGCAATTCTAATTTTGGCTTCTAAAGAACAGGCAAACACAAGGTTTGCCCCTACGGTGGTACGAAAACAGGCATCGGACGTAGGGGCTCAGTCTGAATTTTGTATTCGCCTGGATATTCGGTAAAATTAGAATTGCAGTCCTCATTCAACCGGCATTTGAAATATTGGAAAAACCATGTATAATATACAGGAGGAAGAACAATGTTTGAACCAGCTTATATTAAATTGTATGAAGACGGGAAATTGCAGGAAATCGCAAACCAACTCTATGCAATTTATGATAACTGTGTGTTATGTCCCAGGGAGTGTAAGGTCAATCGGACCAATGGGGAAAGAGGAGTGTGTTCAGCTGGTATAAAAGCGAAAGTCTGCTCTGCCCATCCCCACTTTGGTGAAGAACGTCCGTTGGTGGGCAGACATGGTTCAGGGACGATTTTTTTCAGCCACTGCAACCTTCTCTGTAACTACTGCCAGAACTGGGACATTTCCCATTCGGCAGAAGGACAGGAGATCAACGATGAAGAACTGGCTGGCTTAATGCTTCGAATGCAAAAAATCGGCTGCCATAACATTAACGTGGTCACCCCTACCCACTACCTGCCCAATATTATTCAGGCCCTGGTTTTGGCTGTAGAAAAAGGGCTGCACATTCCTCTTGTTTACAATACCAGCGGCTATGAACGAGTGGAAATCCTGCAACTGCTGGACGGTATTGTGGATATCTATCTCCCGGATTCCAAATACTCAGATGGGAAAATAGCTGCAAAATTTTCCAGGGGGGCGCGTGACTATCCTGAAAAAAACAGGGCCGCTTTAAAAGAGATGCACCGCCAGGTGGGGGTATTAAAAACCGATGACCACCATATTGCCCTCAGGGGACTGATGATTCGTCACCTGGTACTGCCCAATGATCTTGCAGGTACTGAAGCCCTTGTGAAATTTGTGGCAGCGGAACTGGACCCTGGAACCTATGTGAACATTATGGCCCAATACCGTCCTTGCTTCCAGGCCCACAACCACCCGGAGCTTTCCAGGGGTCTCACAGTCGAAGAATATCAAAAAGCCATTTCATTCGCTCAAAACCACCAACTCTTCAACCTGGATTAAAACGTTTTTAAAAAAATATAAAAAAATCCTTGATTTTTATTGAAATATTTTTTTTTTTATTTTATTATGTGCAAGGGGTGAAAAATAAAAGTTATAAAGCAGGTTTGAAGTGAGGGTAATGAAGGTGCGGTATTACAATATTTCGTGGAATTCGATGGTGGATGGACCCGGGATACGGGTTGTCCTTTATCTACAGGGATGCAAACTTCAATGCCCATGGTGCCATTCTCCCCATTCGCAGGATCAGATGCCAACGTTGTTGTTTTTTGAAAGTCGCTGTGTTCTATGCGGCGCCTGTGAAGCGGTATGTCCGAATAATGTTCATCATATCAAAAATGGAAACCATTATATCCGTCGATCCCTCTGCCAGCGGTGTGGACGCTGCGCCCTGGCCTGCCCCACTTCACCCTCAAAATACAGTATGGCAGGAGCCCTGGCCCTCCCCGCTTTCTGCGCCGAACCCGTTAACCTTTTTTTACGCCTTCACCCACAACTGGACCTTCTCAAACGAATCGGTGGGTTAACCGTATGCGGTGGAGAACCACTTCTCCAATACCAACCCCTTCGAGAACTTTTGCACATGTGCATGGAACAGGGGATTCATACGGCTGTGGAAACCTCTGGTTCCCTGCCAAAAGATCATTTTGAAGCACTGATTGATGGGGTAGACTGCTGGCTTTTTGGGCTCCGCCCCATACCTGAGGGTTCCTGCCCTCCCGGCCATGTGGCGGATATGAAAAGGGTTAAAGAAAACCTTCAATTCCTTTGCTCTCAGGATGCGAAAAAAATAATCATCCGTACACCCATCATACCCGGATTTACAGACGCTCCCCAGGAATTGTCTGCCATCGCGTCACTCATGCATGCCAACAGGTTGACAACCATTGAGCTGCTCCCTTACAATCCACATACCGATCATTTTTATAACGCCATGGGGAAAAAGAATCCCTTGCCTGGAATGCAGCGACCGACTGCCACAGAACTTTCGACTATCCGTCATTTTTTCACCGGGCACGGATTTAATGCCCAAATCATTGGGAGTAAAAAATAATGACTATAATACCAATATTTAAACAAATAAAAATAACCAAAATAGGAGGATGAATATGGAGAGTAACAAACATCGAGGCTCTACCAGGCGCGTAGAGCATTTGCTCACGCTGCTGCGTGTACGAGGTGCATCGGACCGCTCAGGCGAATGGTTTACACCAGACATGCTGCCCAATATTGCTCCAGACGAATCAGCAGCAGACACATCTCTAATCGAGCGCAGGGCATCGGCATTTAAAGCAATGCTGGAGGCAATGGCGAATGAAGAATTTTCAAAAAAGACACACACCTTTGAAATCAAACCCGGGGAACTCATTGTGGGCGTTATGCCAATGGGCTCGCTGGGACTTGGGAAGGTGTTCCCAAACTATCTCACAGAAATGGAAAAGCACGTTGCCTTTTACACCAGCCGGGATGTGGAATCGGTGCTGGGGCACAATGCCCCTGATTTCACAAGAGTATTAACGGGCGGTCTCAAAGGAATTCTTAAAATCTGCGGCGAACGTATCAAATCCCTGGAATTCGACAATAAATACCCTTTGGGTCCGAATGAAGGCATTGAGAAAAAGATTAGCTTTTATAAAGCTGTGGAAACCTGCTGCAATGCGCTTGTAGATTACGCAAAAAAATTCGCAGAATTGGCAGAAAAAAAAGCCAACGAGGAAAACGATTCAACACGCAAAAACGAATTACTGGAAATTGCCCGCATCTGCCGGAAAGTTCCCATGGAGCCGGCAGAGAGTTTTTATGAAGCGCTGCATTCCATATGGTTTGTTCACCTGGCTTTGCACAGCACCGTAAGCCACCTGTCGCTGGGACGCCTGGACCAAGTCCTTCAACCCTTTCTGGAGGCGTCTATTTCAAAAGGAGAAATCGATGAGGCCAAAGCCCTGGAACTTCTCGAATGTTTCTTTATTAAATGTGCAGAAAGACTGAACCTGACCATGGAATATGTGATGGAACAAGACCACCAGGACTTTGCCACTGGAATGGGACACAGCCCATTCCTGGTAGACCAGGAAGCCACGGTTAACCAGTTTATGCAAAACATCGTCATAGGTGGACAGACCCGGGATGGAAAGGATGCCACCAATCGCTGTACATACCTGTTTCTCGATGCCTGCACAAGCGTGGGACTGCCAACACCTATTGTTAACCTGCGACTGCACCAGAACAGCAGTGAAGAACTATTACAAAAAGCAGCCCAATGCACCATGAACGCCCATAATGGTCAACCCATTATTTACAATGATGAAACCGTTGTGCCCGCATTTTCACAACACCCAGCTATCCCCAAAGAAGAAGCGCTTGATTATGTGGTAGACGGATGTTGGGAAGTACTAATGAATGGGAAGTGCGACTTCACTTACAATATGGTCAATACTCTAACCGTCATGGAGTGTGCCTTGAATGGCGGGGCACTTATTTCTAGTGGTTCCAGTCAATTAAGAGGGATGAAAAAGAGCTTCCTGTCTCCCCTGGCTCCGCAAATGACGACTTTCGACAAGCTTAAAGAGGTTTTCCACACCCACCTGCAATTATTCACCGACAAAGCAGGCATGGAACTCTATTCCTATTATTCCTTGGAAGGTTCGGTAACACCCGTACCCTTTTTCTCCTCATTCCTGGGAAACTGTCTTGAAAAAGGGATTGATAAAACATGGGGAGGTGCTGACTATACGGTTGCCGGTATTGTTTTCATCGCATTGCCCAATGTAGCAAACGCGTTGGCCGCTATTAAAGAATGGGTATATGACAAGAAAGTGTATACGCTGGAAGAAGTTGTGGAGGCCTTGCGACACAATTTTAAAGGGTCGGAAAGAGAGGAAGAGATGAGGAGAAATTTCGAACAATCCCCCAAATTCGGTAACAATGAGAAGGAAGTAGATGAGATCATGGCCTGGCTCCTGGACGAGGTATCCGAAGCGGTTCAAAAGTCGGAAAAGTTGAGCGACTATGTGTTCCTAACCATCCCGGAAACTCCAGAAGAAGCCAGGAGGATCAAACGGCTGAGGAACATGGCTGAATACGAGGGACTGTCAATGAAAGAAAAGTTTGGAAAAGATTTCAATATTGCTTTTACTGCTGGCTTTGGAACATTTGCCCAGTATGCTCACATGGGAATAGGCTGCGCAGCTTCGGCTGATGGAAGAGGGAAAGATCAGCCCGTGGCTCCAAATTTCTCCCCCAACTCCGGCACTGCCCACAACGGAGAAGGTGGGATATTGGAATCGCTCAAGAATCTAGGATTAAACCGATTCGGAACAGGCGTGATGCTGGATATCTGCCTGGAGGAAAAAGATACCAATAAAGAAAAGATCGTAGAAGTCATGAAGAAATTTATGAGATGTAATGGAAGTATCATGAGCCTGACGATTGTGGGACATAATGAACTTGAAACCATTTATGAGTTGTGCAATGAAGTACGTGAAGGGATAAAAGAGCCTAGCGTATTGTACGAATACAATGATATTTCCGTTCGTGTTGGCGGTTGGAACGGCCCCTTTGTTACTCTAACAAAGGTGCAGCAGGAAGATTATTTAAAACGAATGATCAGGCAATAAGGCAATAAAGGAGATTAAATTATGCGTAAATGGAAAGATAACCGAAAGATTTCAGTCCATGCCATATCGGGAAGTTATGTGATTCTTCTTGGTTTGGATGCGACTAACGAAGCCAGGAAGGGATTGCTTGGTTTTGCGATTCAACGGACCGACCATACCGAGGATGAAAAGTACTGGCTGTCAGGGTTTAAAACCTTCAAAGAGACCATGCACAATGCGTCCCCCGGGCAATTGGTAAACACAAGAGAACATCCCATACAGGCATTTTTATGGGGAGACTACACAGCCAAGCCCCATCACAAGTACACGTACAAGGTAGTGCCTTTATACGGGAAACCCACTGAAATCAGGGAAGGCGACCCTGTCGAAGTCACGATTTCAACAGAGGATGAAGACCAGGGCATCCATGCGGTTTATTTTAACCGGGGTGTCGCTGGCAGCCAGGCTTACAATCGAAAGTTTGGTGATACAAGCCCGGATAGTGTTGAGGCCAGGAAGTGGTTATCCCGTGGGCTGGAGGAAGCCATGCTGGGATTCATAAAGAGTGCGGATGGCCCGGGATTTGCACTTCGAGCAGCCGTTTATGAGTTCAGTCATGCGCCAGCTCTGGAAGCCTTTGGCAATGCAGCAAAATCAGGAGCCGATGTCAAGATCATCTGCGATGCAAGGAAAGAAGAACCCTATAAGACCAGTGAAAAAGCGATTAAAGCCGCGGGCATTGAGGACCTGATGATAAAACGCACGGCAAATCCATCTTATATTTCTCATAATAAATTTATCATCCTGTTAAAGGCTGAAGGAGAAGGTAAGGATAAAAAACTAAAACCCATCGAGGTCTGGACCGGTTCCACCAATTATACAGCAGGAGGAATTTACGGGCAGTCAAATGTCGGTCATATTGTACGTGACCATAATGTAGCGGCGAAATTTTACCAATATTGGCAGAAATTGGCAGAAAATCCTGAATTAAAAGAGTTCAGACCTTGGAATGAAGAACACTCACCCGTTCCCCAGGATGCACCGACGAGGGATTCGTTAATCCCTATATTCAGTCCGCGGCCAACCATTAACGCATTGGAATGGTATGCCGATCGAATGGATAAGGCCAAAGTAACCGTGAACTTCACTGCAGCCTTTGGCGTAAATAAACGGCTGGTCAGTGTTTTCCAGGAGGACAAGGAGTATCTTCGTTATCTCATCCTGGATAATCCTGGAAGCACCAAAAGCGTCCGTGAGAGAACCAAAGAGATTAAACTGGACAAGGATAACCGCGTGGCCATCGGCGCTTACCTGGAAGAAGATACGGGAGCACTCCATAAGTGGACGCGAGAAAGCCTGACAGGTTTGAACAATCATGTCAAATATCTCCATACAAAGTACATGATCATTGATGCATTGAGCGACGATCCCATACTGATTTCCGGCTCTGCCAATTTCAGTGATAACTCCACCAAAAATAACGACGAAAACATGGTGGTGGTCAGGGGAAACACACGCGTCACTGACATGTACCTGGGTGAATTTATGCGTTTATTCAATCACTTTTATTTCCGGGACATTGCCAATCGACAGGCAAAAGACCCTGGCACCAAGGAACGTGAATCTTCCTACCTTGTGGCGGATGATTCCTGGACCGATCCCTATTATAAAAAGGATTCAGTAAAATGGAAAGAGCGGTTGTTATTCCGAGGGAAAAAGAACAGGGGCCACGGTATCACTTTTTTTGATATTGATGAAACCATTTTTCACACCTCTGCGCTGATATGGGTGATGAAAGATGGCAAAGTGGTGAAGAAACTGGATAACCAGACGTATAACACCTACCAACTCAAAGAAGGAGAGAGTTTTGATTACCGGGAGTTTGGCGATGCCGCATTATTTAAGAAGACCTCGAAAATCATCCGGCCAACGCTGGCAAAAATAAAAGCGATGATGAAGAATGCTCTGCGTACCGGCTCTAAACTGGCACTTCTTACAGCCAGGCGGACGTTTCCAGACATGGCAACCTTTAAAACCACGTTCAGTCGATATGGTATTGAGATTGATAAAATGGACATCAATTTTGCCGGGGACATCAGTGCTGAAGCAGGAAGTACAGCAGCGGCAAAAAAGGAAATTGTTTTAAAATACCTATCGCATGGGGAATATAAAAGAGCTCGTCTATTGGATGACAACATGGAGAATCTTAGAGCTTTCCTCTCCATTGCCAGCGATATGCCTGATGTTCAATTTACAGCGATACATATCGATAAAAATGGTAAAACCAAGACGATAAAGCCAAAATAAAAAGGAGATAAATAAGAATATATAAGGGCCTCCCTACTACCTATTACTTATTACTTGACTGTCCCGAATGTCACTAAAATAAGACTAAATTCGAAGCACGAAATCCGAAATTCGAAACAAATTCAAATGACCAAAATCTAAATGACCAAAACAAAAACGGTAACAACAAACAGTTTGGAGCTTTTGTTTTTGAATTTTGAACATTTGAATTTTGGATTTGTTTGGAACCACGCGGTTTCGATATTCGGATGTCGGATTTATTATCCTTATCTTAGTGGCATTCTTGACTGTCCCTTTTTTACCGTTTTTTTATCGGGGGCAGGCAATGCCAGCCCCCTACCCTCTACTTTTTTACCGTTTTTATCTAATCTCTGTTATATGTAATTCCCATTCCTCTTCATCTTCATTTTCAATGAGTTGATATAATTTTCCATTATGGATTTTTAATATGCCTTGACAAGGAACCATGATTTTTTCAAGTAATTTTCCTGTAAAATCAAATACCAAATGCTTCGCCTTATCATTTTCTTTCTTTTCCGTTTCCAGGTAAACCTTTCTTTCAATCGGGTCAATATAAAACCAATGAATCGGGGGAAAATATGTGGGAAATTTAAATAAGTTCTTGTTGGCTTGATATGCTCTATCTAAAACAGGAATATGTTTATACTCATCGAGTATTTTCTTTTTATCTCTTTCCGTAAATTCTAGCAATTCATCTTTATTGGTTATTGAAAAAATTTCTTTACCTTCCTTATTAAAAACCAAAACTTTACTTCTATCACCTGGAATTACAAATATCTTTTTATCACAAATCTCAAAATTAACAGGAATAATAGTTAAGGGATTAAATGGTTTGGCAATATTCCATCCTCTTCGCCATTGAATCCCATGCTCGTGCCTGTAAATTTCTCTTATTTCTTTAAAGTTTGAATCATATATCACGACTCCATGATATAAGGTTTGGTCTTCTTCACGAATATAGTTTTGTGTCACAAATAAATTATCCAATGGTACAGCAATCCTCCCAATGGAAGGCACTCGAATTTCTTTAATAAATTGGCCATTCTTAGTAAAGTAGACTGATTTGGACACACTTGTTGCGATTATGTAATCATTTTCAACAATAAGCCCTATCTCAGAACTTCCACCACGGCGTCTCAGTAAAATTTCACCAGGCCCCTCACCCTCTTTTCCAAATTTCTTAATTAAGTTGTAATCTTTCGAAGAATAAATATAAATCGTAACACCTTCGGTAATAAAGATGCGATCTACATCGACATAAAGTCCAAATGGATGAATAAGCTCCGGTAATGTTGCCACTTTTTTTGCAAAAGAGAAGCTAGCAAAAAGAAAAATAAATAAAATTAAATATCCTTTTTTCATAAATTTGTCTCCTTATTTTATTTGAAAGTATAACCGATACTGGCTCCAACCCAGGGAAATACTCCTCCTGATGCAACAATGGGAGTGAAACCCAGGCGCAATACAACTCCACTCCGTTTAGGATGGTAACGCAAACCAACCGTTCCAGTCAAAGCAATCGATCCACTGGATGAAAATTCTTCCCATCCGCCACCATATATAAACAAGCCCAGTCCTGTCTCAAGACACAGATTACCGTCACCCATTACCATATTCCCCATTAGCGTACCAAAAAATATTGCTCCGTCGTTGCTTGGAAGGATCATACCGCCAGCTCGAAGAGCCAGTTGATGAGATAGGAAGTGCTCATAGTTTAAAGTGATATATAATCCATTTCCCCCCAATTCCAGATAAACGGATTTCATCCCCTTCCGTGTGATGGGCTCTGCCCGATTCCCCTGGGCTGCTGCAATAGTAGAGATGAATAGTACAATTAAAGATAGAAATAATATCTTCTTCACTTTTCCTCCTTTATATTTCAGGGACATTTTTAACATTTATATTCCTTCTTTGCTTACCCATTAAATTAAATGAATACCATAAATACGAAAAAATAACAAGCGTTCATATTTTTCAAAATCCGCCACATCTCTTTATAGAGCGGGTGGTGGATCGCCTGTTCCCTGCCTGTTCGGATAAGGTCTGTTTGGCCATTTTATCTCCCCCGATATAGTGATTCTTGACTATCCTTTTTTTTACTTTCTTTAATAGTCCGATTCTTCACTTTTTGCATATAAACTTCGATCAAGAAAGAAGATATTAGAAGAACAACTAATAAGTATATGACTAACGGATTGTTTTTCACACTCTGAATACCGAAAATAACCAACACCATGAAGTTCGAAAAAAATGCCAAACTCACCACAGTCTTTAATGCCCTTGTTTCAGATGTCAGACGTCTTAAGTGTCCCCAATGTACTACCGAATAAACAATTAGATATACGATACTGCCGAGAATAGCGATCCTTGAAAGATCAAGGAAGTTTGCAATGAGCAAGATCAGGATCGCTGTTGTCAGCAAGCCTCCGGTACCAGCATGCCAAATCCTATGTCCCTCGAACTCAGGCAACTCGCCGTCTTTAGCAAGCAGCAGTGTCATATTTGCGGTACTATACAGGTTAGCGTTGACACTCGATGCCGCTGACATCAGTGCGGCAATTGCAATAACGATGAAACCTATATGCCCGAAGACAGGTTTGGCCGCTTCAGCCATGGCATAATCTTTCGCCTTTATGATCTCATGCAGAGGCAGGTTTCCAAACACAGCCAGTGCAGCGCCAACATATATGAGAATCACGATTCCGATGGCACCATAGATCGCTCGCGGTAGAGTTATTGAAGGAGTTGGCATATCTTCGACTGTATTGGTAATGACTCCGAAACCGTGATACGCCAACAGGCAAATTGCCACAGTACTTAAGACATTAAAAACGCTAGTTCCGCTCTCCTGCGCCAATAATAGATTCGGTTTAATCAATAGCGAGCCGGCTATAATGAAAATTGACAAAATAGAAATTTTGACGATGACGATAAATTTCTCAACTCTGCTGACTATATTTGATCCGGCAAAATTAATAAACGTCAGGAAAATCACCATAGCCGAGGCGAAAATGTTAGCATAAACCGTTGATGAGTTAGGGATTAATAAAGCAGCAGCATAGCTGCCAAAAGCGCGGGCAACCATAGCCATTACCACAACGACCGACAGGTAGAGAATGATCGAAATTGTACCAGTGATATAGCTTTCGCCATATCCCTGAACCAAGTATTCAACAATACCACCTGATGAAGGATACCGTACACCCAATTTTGCGTAAGAATAGCCCGAGAGCAACGAGATGAGCCCAGCAACGATAAAGGAAAGATACACCGCATTACCTGCTCGTTCACCAGCTTCACCCATAAGAGCGAAAATGCCTGCACCCACCATTGCACCTACTCCCATGGAAATTGCCGAGGCTAAAGTCATTGATTTCATGTTTACCGACTTTTTATTCATTTGCTTTATTCCTCGGGTTATTTTTCCCTTTATAAGCAAGAGTTCTAAACTGCAGTTTTTTCTTATTCTTTAAAATATGTTTCATCAAACCTGATAGGAAAATCGTCATTTCTTTCATAATTTTTTTTCATCTAATTATTTAAATTTTTTAAAAAAAACTCCTTCTTTGCCTACCTATTAAATTAAATAAATACCATAAATACGAAAAAAAAACAACCGTTAAATGTTCCTTGACTTTTCAATAAATGTAAAATAATAATTTTTTTTGATTTTTTTGTTGAAAATTATTCCATTTTATGTTATGTTAAGATAAATAATAAATATATTGTTTTTTTACTTAAAAAAAATGCGAAATAGAAATAAAATGGAAACACAAGAAAAAATCAGGCGTATTATCGAATTCATGAATATCCCGGATTTTGAACAGATTATGAGCGCCAAACTCCTGGAACTGGAAATAAGCCTGAGACCCCAAATTAAACATTTCCAGGAATTAAAAACAAAATTTAAAAAAATGGCTGGTAACGAAATGATACTCCTGGAAAACGAAGACCCTATTAAAATGAAACGTGAACCTTCTTTCTATTTTGAATTAAAACGAATGAAAGACCAGAAACCCTGGTTGGGGCAAAAATGGATGATATGGGAGATTGATCCAGAACCTGTGGATAGAGACCCGGAGACTGTACTTAACCAATTGGCCCAATCCATGGGCAGTTACGATACAGACCCAACAAAAATAGAATACAAAGAAATGTTATCCACGGCTTCGCAAATATATTTTGACATAAACTTTACAAAGTACAGTGATACCTATGCGTTTGGTGCCCTGCGCCAGAATAGTAAGAAAGTCGAAAAATGCCCTGTTCCGGACAATACCAATATGATTAAATTAAACCTGGGGTACAGGAAATTCAATAAAGAGGATAGTTACAGTGAACTTTTGCGCTACCTGGAAGCGTATCCTGAAATAAGGGAGCGTCTCCTGGCCTATTTTTACATGATGGAAAAACCAACAGCAGATAACACCCTGGCCAAAGCCGGGTAAGCCGTTCCAGGAAAAAAATGATGAATGATGAGTGATGAATGATGATGGATAAAAAAAGAAAAAGGCTACGAATTTTACTTTTTTCATGGCCTAATGGGAATGGAGCTGGTTAATAAAGAATGGAAAAGAGAGCAGCAGACCAGGCCGGCTTTTTTACGGATGGATTATCACCATCAATCCAGCGCTGCTACTGGTTGCGATTACATATCTATTTTAATCGTGAGTTTCTTTCATACCAGCTCCCTGATTAAAAGAAAAGTGGGCTGGCAAGCAAAAAGATGATTTTCAGCCATAAAGTTGACAAATTGGCTCTTAAAGATTATACTTGTAACATCGAGGTAAAAAAGGGTCTAAAAAGGGGTCAGACTATAAAATGCTAACCTAAAGTTTGCCTTTATTATTCTGACTTCTTTCCTGGGCATATTAATCACTGCTTAAGATAAATTTTTTTCTCTTTTTGCTTTCTATTTTTTATCTTCGACGGGTAAAAAAGGAAGAACAAATCCTACCTTGCCAAGAATGCCGCGGTGTTTTTCCCCTGGAATGAAATCAGGTATAGCTATAGAAACGTCTTTCTGGTCTGGCTCCATTTTTAATGTGCAAACTTCTTGATTTAACGGCCCCATGACCTTTTTTGATGAGAACAGACTGCGTAAAACCATGTCAAAATGAAAAGGCAATTATAATGGCTGTTTTCAGCGATTTCCGAGGTTCAAAATCAGCAAAAATCTCCCGAACGTGACGAAAACGTGTCTATCGTTTTGTTTTAACTATATGCTGCCCCGAACCTGCAAGGTCAAGTTTTGATTGTCCATTTTTTATTAACTAACCCGAAGTTGCTCTCAATTCGATTGCTGTGTGGTAGTTCCCTTCATACTGAACAGATGAAAATGGGGTATCCAAAGATACTCATCGTGCCCCTATTATCTCCGATTTCTGGCCCGAAGTCTCTAACCCTAAAAAGCGAATCGATACGACGAGGGCGTGAGACAACACATCCCATTTTGCGAAGCATTCGAGATGGATTTTTCACGAATTTCGCCATGTATTTGCCTGGGGTTCTCCACCATGCATCTAAGCGACTCTTAATCTCCTGTGAGCTGTTGGGGGATTGAGGAGAGAAGTGTTCACCCAAAACAGTCTCATCCAGTACTTGACCTAATGCGAACAGAATCGACTCGAGAATGCTGTAGGCTGATTCACAACTACCGTTGTATAATTGTTCATCTTTTCCACGGTAGTCTTCGAGCAGGCAGATCATTCCATAACGATTGGGCCAGAAATCCCTGGTTTTAGAGGGAATAGAATTAGCAGCCGATAGCCACAAGGATATTGTTTCGGACTCATTAGATCGGCTATCTAAACGTGGAATTTTCACCTTCGTAGAATATAGAGTATCACGGATGAACAATGGACCTTCCTTATGTCATCCAATGTTGCTCTTAACGAAAGCGTCAGCCCCTTCAGTGATAAGATCATTTTTCGAGAGATATTCGACTAAGATGTCGATTCTCTCTGTGATGGAGTATGGTCGTGATTCGACCTTCTGCTTAGCACCTGCAGAGGGTCCTTTTAGACTGAGGGAGGCACTCCATTCCGGAACCTTAACCCTTTTCATAGGATCACAAATTTGCTCAACGTATATGTTCACACGTGGTTTGTCGATGTAAATGAACTCCCGTAGTCCCATATTATCTATCCTTTAGTTAACTCCACAAACTATTATGTATAAGAAATAGGTGTTTCTTAGTCATCACACAATTTATAACATAGAACAAAAAATTCGTCAACATTTTTTTGAATGAAATTAAGAAAGTGCAAATAGAAAATTTTCTGTTAATAATAGAAAGATAATCAACGGTTATCCGGCAGTTACATTTCTAGGGGATTGGCTATAATTGAATCTTATCCGGTATGTCGGAGCCTGATAGCAAGGCGTAGGTACTTTAATCACCTATATATTCTGATGCGGAAACGATTTATAATTAAAGACGAAAGTTCCGGCTTGCCAAGGTTGGTTACCGTACCATACATTTAAAATTTTCCATTGTGCGTATGCTTTTAGTCTCTATTCTCGTTGACTGTGCAAAGTGAAAATTTTTAAAAACTTTTTCGGTGGTATATTTTATTGATCAGCATTTCATAAAAAGTATAGAATTCATCAAGGTCGAAGTCGGTTTTCATTTCCGGGAAAGCATAAGGGTTTTGCTTGATGAAACTAAAATTATTCTCCAGTTGATAAGCTACAGTCGGCGAGTCATCAAACATACCTTCTTTTTTTTGGGCATCTTGGTAAACAATCTCAAAATTCATATTCTCTATTTTTTTATGTAAGAAAAAGAAATCCACAAAGTCTTTAACCTCACGACGACTCACTAACGTAGTAAATTTTCCGGCAGCAATATTTCTTATAGAGTCAATGGTTACAGATTTATTTTCATCGAAATAATATTTCTTCCTGGGTTCGTCAAAAGAAAGAGGATCATGTACAATATCTACCTTAATGTCTTTTATGATCATTTGCAATATATATTCATTTTGATTGATTCTTTGGCTCTCATTAGGCCAGGTCCTGGTTATCCATAAATAAATCTCATCCAGTGGCACCTTTTTTATAGTGAATAAATCCAGGTCGATGGATGTCCGGTGATGCAAATAAAATACAGAGAGCGCAGTACCGCCTGCCAAAAAAAAATTATTTTTGATGGTCTCATTATCAATAATACGGATTAATAAATCACGTTGAGAAGGGCTAGAATAGCACTCGATATTTTCCTTTATTTTATGCATAGACTTCGAGCATCCGCTTCCATTTTTTTAATGCGTGTGGAGACAATTTCAGTTTGGGTAAGTATTGGGAAATCTCCTTTATGCTAAAAAGCGCAAAGGTATCTATCACCCGGCCGTGTTCAAGAAAACGGGCCATTGCCCACTGGTAAGGAACCTTCCCCTTTTGTTCCTCAAGGAACCTCCGCAAATAATCTTCATCCCTGAACTTTGGAATATCCCAAAACACGGCCATTAATAACAATTTTTCTCTTTTTTTCATATCATCAATAATATACATAACATCTCGGTAAAAATCAACCGTTTTTTGTTTTTTATTCAGGATACTCAGAGATACTCAGGGGACAGGCAAGTTCACGGATGTAACCTTAAATACAGTCTTTTGTTGATCTTTATTCATCCGTTTTTTTTTATTTTTAACCATCCATTGTATCTTCCCCAAAAGCTTGCGAATCTGGCAATAAGGCCCATTTTGATTTCTCTCACCTTCTGGGAAAAGGAGATTCGTTCCGATTGTTTAAAAAGAATAAAAAAAATATCTCCGGTAATTTTTACCACGATACCACCCGCCATTAACAGGAAACCCAGGAACAGGGCACTCATCCTGTTTTTAAACCGACCAGACGCCTGAGCTATTTTTCGCTTGTTTTCCATCAGTTGACGCGGCGTGTAGTTATGGGAGTGATACACCATAGAGGCGGGTTCATAGAGAATTTTCAATCCTTTATTCAATACTTTCTTTGCCCAATCCTGGTCTTCGGCAATGATGATATCCTTGTCAAAGGGATATTGCTGCCAGACGTCTCGTCTGATGGCGGCACTGACAGTGGAAAAGAGCATAAAATCCAGTTTCCCTATGCCGGTTCTTGTTCTGACCATTCTTTTTCCAGACATCGAATTTTGAAGATCGCGGACCATGTAAAGGTAACAGCCTTTCTTTGGAATATGACGACTGAAAACTCCGGCCACATCTTTATTTTCTTTTAAAGGATCGATCAAGGCGTTTAACCAATGGGTATTAACAGGGATGGCATCGGCGTTCAGGAAAACGATATAAAGACCCTTTGCCCTCTCCGCTCCCATGTTGCGCGTTTTGCCGTGGCCAAAGGCTTCGGGTTTTATTTGAATCAATTTTTCCAATGGGTAAAGCTTAACAATATCCAGAGTGTTATCCGTGGAACCGGAATCAATGAGAATAATTTCAACTTTATAAAGGGTCTCCTGTTGACAAACGGCATCAAGGCACTGGCCAATAGTTTCCCCTTCGTTCCTGGCAGGAATTACAATGGAAACGTCAATGTCTGCTTTATTCTTGTCTTTATCACCAATTTTTTCCATAAGAAAAGAGCTTCTTCATCATTCATTGCTTGATTACTCTTTCCAGAGGCCTTTTGCTTTTAATGTGGTTCTTAAATTGCCCTTATCAATGGCTTTGGAAATAGCCTCTTCAGGCGTCACAATGTCCTGTTCCACTAACATTGTCAGGTGGCTGTTGATCATTTGCATACCTGGACTCCTGGCGGTCTGCATGATAGTAGCGACCTGGAGATTTTTTACTTCCCTGATGAGATTGGATACGTCATCATTGACCACCAGCACTTCATATGCAGCGACTCGCCCCCTCCCTTTCCGTTTCAATAAAGTCTGGGAAACCACACCCACCAATGCATCCGCCAACATAGCTTTTATCCGGTTCTGCTGATGGGAGGGGAATTGATTGATGATCCAATCAATCGTACCGACCGCAGTGGGAGTATGAAGGGTGCTGAATACCAGGGGACCGGCAGCTGCTGTTTCCAGGGCAGTGGCAAGGGTCTCAATGTCCTGCATTTTGCTCAACAGGATGATATCAGGGTCCTCTCGCACTGCTGCCTGCAGCCCCTGCTTAAAGGATTGGGTGTGGGTGTGAAGCTCCCGCTGGTTCACCAAGGATAATTTATTATGATGCAGAAATTCCACGGGGTCTTCAATGGTGATAATATGTTTCTTCTGTGTACTGTTGATATGATCAATGAGTGCAGCCAATGTAGTGGATTTTCCACTGCTCGTGGGGCCGGTGACCAAAATGAGCCCCCCCTGGGTACTGCGTGTCTTGCACAACTCCACCACAGTATGGGGAATATTTATTTCACCAGTGGTTAAAATTCTCGAGGGAATCCGCCGGAACGCTGCGCTTACGCCTCTGGTATCTCTGAATATATTAGACCTGAAACGCCCCAGCCCCTCAATCTGATAGGCAAAATAGGTGTCACTGGTCTCCTTAAATTCCTCAATATTTCTTCGGGGTGATATTTTTACCAACGCCTGGAATAACTCTTGCTCAACAATCTCAGGAATTTCCCCTAAGATTTCCATATCTCCATTGATCCGCATGATTGGTTTGCATTTGGAAGATAAATGGAGATCGGAGGCATTCTTTTGGGACATTAATTTTAAAAGATAATTCAGGTCGAGGCTAACCCCACCCGCAGCAGCTGCGGGTTTTGGTTCAGACACAGGTGCGGATACGGATACAGATATCGGTTCGGATTCAGGTGCAGTTGCAGCTTCAGGTGAAGTTGACGCCTCAGACTCAACTCCAGGTGAAGTTGACGCTTCAGGCGACGTCGCTGCTTCAGGCTCAACTCCAGGTGAAGTTGATACTTCAGACTCAGCTACAGTAGGAGGTACGAGTAAAGGTTCTGAATCCATTAATGCACGATCAATGACACTCTCTGAGTCAATTTCTACTTCGACCTGGGTGCTTTCCCTTGAAATTTGGGTTTGGGAGTCTGTCGGTTTCACTTCATCGCTAGGCAGAGGAAAGGAAAACTCCCGGTTATTCTCAAACCGGGCGGTCACAAAATCCCTATCTTTGTAATTAAACTCTTCTTTATTCCCAAACACACTGGTGTATTCGGCTTCTAAAAAAGCAAATTCTCTTTCACTGAGTACCTTTTTAAAGATGACTTTCTTTTTACCGGATTTCAAAACATGGATAGGTTCCTTTGTATTTATAACTAGCTTTTCACCTTTTAGCTTTAACAAACTATCTAATAATTTTTCTATGTTACTCACAAAGATATGATATAATTTCAATGAAAGAATGTCAAGAGAAAAATTTGACATTTCGACTTTTGAACGTTATAATTCTCCCATGATTGAAACACAGAAAACGAAAAATAAATATTAACTACTAAGTATGGACGAAATAATTTATCCTGAATACATCAAATCCAATCTTCTGGACCTTATTCATAAAAATACGGAAAAAATTGAAGATTCCTTTGGTATTAGTCTGGCATTAAGAGGAAATAAGATCATGTTTGACGGTCAAACCAAGAATAAAAAAAGATTTAAAAAATATATGAATCATATTTTAAGAATAACTTCTGAAAGTGGTGAATTAAATGTAAATGATCTGGAAATGAGTTTAAGCATGGTAGAAGAGAACAAAATCGAATCAATAAAAAAGGAAGTCGACAAGAAAATTAAAATCATGATCAATGGAAAAGAGGTATATCCTAAAACCTTTAAGCAAAAAGAGTACATACGGGCCATTTGCAATAACGACCTGGTGTTTGGAATTGGACCTGCAGGTACGGGAAAAACGTTCCTGGCGATATCGATAGCATTGAACCATTTACTGAGTAAAAAAGTGGAACGGATTGTGTTAACCCGACCAGTGGTGGAGGCAGGGGAAAAATTAGGATTCCTGCCAGGGGATATTCAACAAAAGGTAAATCCTTATTTCCGACCTATTTACGATGCCCTCTACCATCTTATCGGCTTTGATAAAACGGCTGAATTGATTGAAAAGGAGATTATTGAAATCGCTCCCCTGGCATACATGAGGGGCAGAACCATCGATAATGCCTTTATTCTCCTGGATGAAGGACAAAATACCCTGGACTCACAAATGATAATGTTTTTAACCCGGTTTGGTCAGAACTCAAGGGTGGTGATTACTGCTGATATCTCCCAGATCGACCTGCCAGAACCAAAAAAATCAGGCATTTTCAAAGCCATTAAACTACTGAACAATATTCACGGTATCAAAATTATTACATTGACGAAACGGGATGTTGTCCGCCATCCCCTGGTGCAAAAAATTATCGATGCCTACCAGAAATCAGAAGGGGTAAAAAAATGAGTTTTAAATTAAATTTCTTGACCTCCAAAAGCTCCTTTGCCAGAACCAAGAAAAAAATTTCACTCTTTAATATATTTTTCGGCTTCATATTTGTCCTTCTGCTCTCCTATTTGCTCTATAACCCCCAGCAAAAGGCCATTGTCCATTACGAACTGAAAGTAGGAGATATTGTCAAGGAAGATATTACCATAAAAAAAGATATTACCATTGAAGATAAAGAGAGTACAGAAGAAAACAGAAAACGGGCGATTGAAAATATTATACCTATCTATGAATACTATGCTGAAAATCAAGCCAAATCCCAGGATTTAATTATCCGGTGGTTTCATCTTATCCGCACAGTCAAAAAGGACTATATTAAAAACAAAAAGGAATTAACTAACATTAAAGATAGAATCGCCAGGGAATTCGGAATGGACCTTTCCAATAATGAAATCAAAACCATCCTGGGGTCTGCTTTTTTTAGCAAAGTCGATTTAAACCATTTACTGAATTTTATCAAATCCATTTACGATAAAAAAATACTGGCATCACTGACAGGCGCCAAAAGGAGTAAAAATGGTACGCTCAAACTGGTTTCAAAGACCAGTGAAGCGACTATTTTAAATGTTGACGAACTCTACGATCTAAAAAAAGCGGAAATGGCTCTGATCCAGTTTATAAAGGGTCAAAAACTCTCCACCAGATCCCCGGAATTTATTGCTTCCATACTGAAAGATTTTATCGATATCAATATTTCCTATTCTATTAACCTGACACGGGAGGAGGAACAAAAGGTCTCTGCTGCGATAAATCCAGTATTAATTAAACTAAAAACCGGTAAGGTCATATTACGAAAAGGGGATGAGGTTAAACCAGAGGATTTAAGGATATTGAAACTGATTGCCTATGAAGAGAAAATAAGGGAACAGAGACTATCCGATTTTTACCTTATCCTGTTGATTTTGGGTTTATTATCTCTTTTTGGAGGTAAATTCTTTAAAGTATGGCAGTCTGGCAGTATCAATAGGGATAAAATTTTCATTGTAACGGGCGCCACCCTGATGGTCAGCGCCATCGTATACAGGGTCTGTTACTTCTTGTTCCCGTTAATTTTAAAAAATATAACCCTGGAGATCCATTACGATATACAAAGCATTTTTTTTGCCATTCCCTTCGGTTTTGGGGTTCTTGCTGTTGCCTTTATCTTTAATCTCCAGAGTGCGGTAATTTTCTCCTTTGCCAATGCCATTATGGGTGGTATTATATGCCATTGGGATTTTAGAATTGCTTTATACATCCTGCTGGGGAACCTGGCGGTTAGTTTTGGAATTGAGTTTTTCCAGCGGTTAAAACGCTCACCTATTATTAAGGCAGCCATTCTATGGATGCTGCCGGTCAACATTATCACCATCCTGGTATTCAACCTAACGGAATCCAATATTACACTGCAGCATATTTCGGTGGATGTGGTGTTGGGATTATTTTCTGCAGTGGCATCGCCGATCCTGGCCACCTTTATTATTCCCCTGTGGGAAACGATTTTTAAACTGGTAACCGACTTGAAACTGATTGAATTGACCAACCTGAACCTCCCGATTTTCCGAGAGATGCTGGAAAAGGCACCGGGAACCTACCACCACTCCCAGATGGTAGCCTCGCTTTCCGAAACGGCTGGCCAGGACCTGGGACTCTCCCCCTTGCTGCAAACGGCAATGGCACTGTACCATGATATCGGAAAGATCGATAACCCCCAATTCTTTACGGAAAACCACTCCCTCTATAAAAATCCTCACGAAAACCTCTCGCCCAGAGAAAGTGCAAAAAATATTATTTCTCACATCCCGGACGGCCTGGAACGGGCAGAAAAATTAAAACTCCACACGTTGGTGAGCTCCTCGATTCGTCAACACCACGGCACCAAAGTGGTACGCTTCTTCTATGACAAGGCACGGGAAATGTCTTCAGTGGAAAGCGACGGCTTTGAAGACAAAGTATATCGATATCCGGGGGAAAAACCAAAAACCATTGAAAACGCCATCATTATGCTGGCAGACCAAGTGGAAGCTGCCTCCAAAAGCCTGGCTCCTCCTACGGATGAAGAGATTAAAAATGTAATACGAAAAATCATCGATTCCAATATCGATGAAAACCAATTTGATGAGTGCGAAGGACTCACATTCAAAGCCCTTAATAGTATTGCCAACAGTTTCCATAAAAAATTATCCTCTATCTATCACATAAGAATCTCATACCCTGCCTTTGATTTCAAAGAAAAAAAAGAGAACGAAAAATGATAAAAATTATTGAAAGCAATTTTAAAGTAGATAAAGACTTTTATTTGGACAAATTGCAGGAAATCGTAACAGAGCTAGAAATCAAGGGAGATATCGTAATCAAGCTTGGAGATAAGGAGGAATCTCAAACACTAAATGCGCAGTTCTTGCAAAGGGATTATCCCACAGATGTATTGAGTTTTCCTTTTAATGAAAATATTCCGGGAGAGGGTTATTACCTGGGGGATATCTTCATTTGTTACTCTATGGCTGAAGAGCAGGCAAAGGAAAATGATATCCCCCTGGAAAAGGAGTTATTTACACTGATGCTGCATGGTATTCTCCACCTCGCCGGATATGATCATGAAACCGACGTCGGCGAAATGCAGAAAATGCAGGAACAAATATTAAAGAAATTCGGTAAGCACTTTTAATAACCACTGATCACTTGTGAAGTGTTGCTTGCGAATTGTTAATTAAACATTTTCACAATCTCTGGTAGTCTGGGCAGGGTAAATTTAAAAATGCTCCCTTTTCCACTACTATTGTCATCGGCATTGGGAATCGAATTTTCAAACCAGATTCTGCCGTTATTTATTTCAATAAACTCTTTGCAAAGAATTAAGCCCAAGCCAGTTCCTTTCTCCTTTGCAGTGCCGTCTGTTGAATAATGGCTGCCGATTTTAAACAATTTCTTTACATTTTCACTGCTGATACCAATCCCGGAATCGATGACAGCAATTTCTACAAACTCATTTTTGCCGTCAGCGTTAGCAGTAATTCGGACTTCCCCGCCTTTATCTGTAAATTTAATGGCATTGGATATTAGATTTCTCAGCACTGTAGTAACCATGTTTCTGTCAGCATAGGCAAAGGTGTTATCCTCGACATTGGAGGATAAACTTATTTTTTTCTTTTTGGCATTGATTTTATAAAGGGAGAGGGTTTCAGGTATGATGACGCTCAAATCGATCGCTGCAGGTTTGCATTGGATCCCTCCTGTCTGACTTTTTGACCACTGTAAAAGATTGTCAAGAAGATCATATAAATGACTGGCAGACCGATCAATGGACTGGATGTATTTCCGTTTTTTTTCTTCACTCAGTTGATCATACGCACCGGATAACAAATCGGCAGTACCCAATAACGCAGTGAGAGGATTCTTGAGGTCATGGGAAATAATAGAGAAAAATTTATCTTTTGTCGCATTCAATTCGAGGAGGTTCATTTCAGATTTCTTCAACTCTCGGTTGGAGATCTCCAGTTGATTGTTTTTCTCCTCGATGATTTCCTTTTGCTCCCTGATTTCCCGGGTTCTTACGGCCACCTCTCTCTCCAGTTTTTTCCTTTGAATCTTATACTGCCTGACCCGTAATTTATAGAGAGCTAAAATAAGCCCCAATAGTATCAGTATGAGTAATAATCTAAACCACCAAGTTTTCCAGAAGGGAGGGGTAATGATTATTTTTATAGATGCACCTTCTTCATTCCAGATATCGTCGTTATTCGATCCCTTTACCTTGAAAAGATATTCCCCGGGAGGTAAACGTGTAAACGTGATATCACGTTTGTGGTCCAACTGGATCCAGTTTTCATCCAAGCCCTCCATTTTGTAGGCATAACGGTTTTTAGCAGTGGCAGTGTAATTGAGGGCGGCAAATTCAAAGGAGAAGGGATGATCTTTATAAGAAAGTATTATTTCTTTAATCTCAGAAATTGCTTTCTCAGATTTATAATCCCTGTTAAGTATTTTAAAATCGGTTAAAACGATTGGTGGTATATGGGGATTTTCAGTAATCTGTTCCGGGAAAAAGGTGTTAAAACCATTAATACCTCCAAAATAAAACCGTCCATCCCTGCTTTTATAAAACGCCCCCTGGTTGAATTCGTTGCTTTGCAAGCCATCCCCTGCATCATAATTAATAAATTCTTCGGTTTCAGGATTGAACCTGGAGAGTCCCCTGCTGGTGCTCAACCATAAATTCTTATTACTGTCCTCAAGTATCCCGTAGATTGTATTATTAGGAAGGCCCTCTTTTTCAGTGTAAGAAAGCCATTTTTTTGTTTTTTTATTGAATTTGTTGAGTCCGCCGTCACGAGTTCCAACCCATATAGCCTCCGAAGAGTTAGGTGAGATGTAGAGCGACCGCACCGAATTATGGCTTAAGCTGTTGGGATTTCCGGGATCATGAGAATAGTGTTTAAAGGTGCCGGTATGCCGGTTAAAACGTTCAAGGCCGCTTTTATTAGTGCCGACCCATAGGAATTCCTCACTCTCTGTGTCGAGGTAAATTGTCGTGACCCCATTACTACTTATGCTTCTCGGATTCCGGAGATCGTTTTTATAATAGAAAAATCTATTTTTCTCACGGAGGAATAGATTGAGACCCCCTCTCCATGTGCCGATCCACAAATTGTTGTCCCTATCTTCACTGAAACAGAATATATAGTTGCCGCCGGGGCCTTCATGAGTCCCGGGTTTATGTCTATACCGAAAAAACTTCCCGGTATCCCTGTGAAAACGGTTGATACCACCGCCCCAGGTACCAATCCACAGGACTCCTTCACTGTCTTCATAGAGAGAGTTGATATCATTGCTGCTCAAACTTCCTGGATCGATGCTGCTGTGCTTGAATGATTTGAATCTCCCGGTATCGCGGTTATAACTGTTCAGTCCATCGTGATAAGTTCCAATCCACAGGATTCCTTTACTATCTTCGTAAAGGGAAGAGATATCATTGTTGCTTAAGCTGTTGGGATTGTTGGGGTTGTTAAAGAAATGGACAAATTGCTGCTTTTGGGGATCGATGCGATTGATCCCACCACCGTCGGTCCCAATCCAGATGCAGCCGGTGTGATCTTCCATGATAGAAAAAACAGTATTATGACTTAGGCTGTAGGGATCATTGGGATGGTTCAGGTAGTGAATAAACGTTCCCTCAGGAAGGGATTTCAACCGGTTCAACCCGCCTCCTTCAGTACCAATCCATAAGGTTCCATTGCTGTCTTCAAATAGGGCTTTTATCCTGTTATGACTCAGGCTCTCTGCTTTTTCGGGATGGTGTCTATAATGAGTGAATTCTTTCGTCTTACGGTCAAATTTATCCAATCCTCCCCAGGTACCAACCCATAAATTGCCTTTACCGTCCTCGACAATGGCGTCCACTTGATTGTGGCTTAAGCTCTTCGGATTATCAGGCTGGTGCACGAAATGAGAGAATTTTCCTGTTTTCGGATCGAAGGCGTTCAGTCCGCCTCCATCGGTTCCAATCCACATCACGCCTGTACTATCCTCGCAAAAGGTCCGTATTCTGTTATGGCTCAATGTCCCGTGAATCCCAGGCTTATGAAAAAAACGGGACCACTCTCCCCTTTCCGGATCAAAGCGCAGCAAACCGCCACCAAAGGTACCGATCCATAACACTCGGTTCCTATCTTCATGAATAGTCTTAATGATATCGATATCACGGCTGGGATTCGGGTCCGAATCGTTCTTATATCGACAGAGAGTGAAATTTTCTTTTTCACGGTTAAAGCGGACCAGCCCTCCCCCTTCGGTACCGATCCACAGAATCTCAGAACTGTCTTCGTAAATTAAATGGACCCTGTTTACAGGCAATGATGAAGATTCTTTCGGATTATGTTTGAATTCCTTGAATTTATAACCGTTAAAACGATTCAGACCATTCTGGGTTCCGAACCACATGAACCCCCTACTATCCTGCAAAATACAAAAAACAACACTCTGGTAAAATCCTTGCTCCGAGGAAATATGCTCAAACCGAATATAATTTCCCTCTGCAAATCCCTTGGTTGCCAACACTACACATAAAATCAGTAAAGAAAACAATCTTAAATTTAAGAATTTACTCATATCTCTAACTTTAATATCTATAAAAATTGTTCCAATATGAAGCTTCACTCGTTATACAGATAGATAGATAATCGGATTTTTGCGCTATTGCTTTCATAGAACAATTTTATATGAAATAAAAAAAAATTTCAATAGGCTTGTAACATTTTTTTCAGAATTTTTTTTGGGAAAATTTTACACAAAATGAAAAAAAAAGTGAAAAATTTTTTTTTTTTTTTTGACAAAATTAGCTTTTGCAGATATTATATAATATGTAGAACAAAATAAGGAGCATTTAAATGAGTGGATTAAAAGACAAACTAAATGAAATGAATTATGACATGGTGACTGTAATTAACCCAAATTCACAAAAAAAAGTCACAGGTGGTGCGACACCGACAGAAGAACCCATTTGCAAAGAAAGAGCTGTCACCAAAGAGAATCCATGAAATAAATTTTATTTAGTCTAATCAACCACTGTAGTCAAAGCACGTATAGACTGAGTTAGTTAGAAGAGAAAAAAAAGCAAAAGGGTGTAGTATAGATTTGCAAATAGATGATAAGATATACATTTTAAATCCCCAATACAGGCTAAAAGTTGATAAAAGTAGAGTTTTACTCTATTATAAGAATGCAGATCCGCCGATAGAAAAAGGGATCAGTAATTTTTTAGGATTTCTACACCCGGTATTTGCAGTACTTCTTTGTTTATTTGACGGAAAAAAGAGTTTAAAAAAAGTCCTGGATGAATTTGTATATATTACCGATTTGAAGAGAGAGTCTGTAAGCAAACTTATCTCTCAATTGGTGGAAAACAAAACAGAAATAAAAATTGATTCCAATAACCATTCCTTTTATTTCCCCAAAAATACACTTATTCAACAGGGAACAAAAAATGAGGTTATCCATTACAACCCTTATGATTTTTTGATTCCCAACAACCAACTGGATTTTCAAACTCACAGGCTTTACGAACCCCTTGATACAATGATCATTCTAAACAATATCTGTGTAACCCAGTGCATTTATTGTTACTCAGATAAAAGAGAACTATTCCCCTGCAAAATACCCTTTGAACGATTGGTTGAAATAATCCAGGAAGCCCAAAAAATCGGTATGCGAGCATTTAATATTTCCGGGGGAGAGCTTTTCACCTACAGGCACTGGAAGGAATTTCTCAAAGAACTTGTTGAAAATAATTTCGATCCCTATATCACAACCAAATACCCATTGAATGAACGTCGTATAAAAGAATTGAAGGATATCGGGATAAAGCGGATACAACTTTCCATAGATACAATAAAAAGCGATGAGATGCACCAACTGTTAAATGTCAATGAAAAATATCACGTTTTGATTTTAAAAACTCTCAAAGACCTTGATAATAACAATTTTGATATCCGTATCAATTCCCAGATCACTTCCATAAACCAGGATAGTATGGAAGCGTTTTTCAACTATTTATTAAATTTTGAAAATATAAATCGTATTCGAGTCAGGGCAACGGGATTCTCGTTATATTCCAAAGGAGTCAATTATCCATCGCTACGACCCGCAAAAAATAAGTTAAATAAAATAAAGGACCTGGTAATAAAATTGAGAGAGAAACACCAGGACAGAGTGATATTAGATTTCTTTGAATACCCGGAACGAAGATATTATATCAATCCTTCAGCCGAAGAGAAGCGGATTCATTATGAAAATCGCGCCCAATGCTCCGGGAATTTCTATTCATTCGATATTCTGCCAGATGGGAAAGTAACCATATGCGAAGAGTTATACTGGCATCCCCAATTTATCATCGGAGATTTAATGAAGCAATCCATAACGGACATCTGGAACTCAGAAAAAGCTCTGTCCCTTTATCATTTTTCAAAAGATTCAGTGAGAGATAAAAGCCCATGTAAAACATGTAATCATAAAGATTTTAATAGATGCCATCAGCAGAAGGGGGCTTGCTGGAAACAGATTCTATATGCCTACGGAGAGGAGAATTGGGATTATCCCGACCCCAGGTGCCAACATGCACCGGAACCTTTCAACGAATTCTGGATAGAGTAACCCTGTCCGCACCGTTAAGCGCCTAAAACCTGAACAAGTATGAGGCTTTAAAAAACAGAGTGCTTCTGGTCTCCTTAAAATGGTGGTACCTAAAGAATCTATCGTTCAGATATTGTTCTTTTTCAAAGGAGGATCCATACCCGAGATAAATGACAGTGCCGGGGATGTAGGTAAATCCCAACAGTGAGTCACATAATATCTTTTTATCATCACTATTATATTCAACAATTCCTCTTAAAAACAGGTATTTATTTAACTGGAAGGTTGTTTTATTTCTATAAATACCAATATCATAAATCTTTGTATGGGTTTCATCCTCGTGAAAAATATGCTGTTTAACAAAGAATTCCGTTGAAAATTTTTCCCCTGGATGAAAGCTGACATAAAAAGAGAGGTCTTTTAGGTTCCCCTGCAATAGTGAAGGATAATAAGGCGAGTCTCCGAAACTATAATTAAGAATAAATTTAAGATATTTGGTAATCTGTGACCTTGCCTCAATGAAAAACCGGTTTTTGTCAAATAAGACTCCCTCATATACTTCGGTTGCCCACTTATATCCAAGAATCAGCCAGGTCTCAGAGGGAAAGTCAAACTTAACATTAAACATGTGAGAATACTCATTCATATCAAAATGTTTATCCCTGCCCAGGTGGCCGAAGTAACCCAACTTAATTCGTTTTAAAAAATCCGAATGGGTATAAAAATATCTCCCCACATCCGCTGAAAGTATCCTTATACCATTTCGTGTCACCCGTCCAGTATCCAGTGCAAAATTCTTTGACAGATCATGATACCACAGGTATGCATAATATTTTTGGCTTTCATAATTCAGCTTCCATCCAAAACCCGAGCCCTCTCTTTGATCGGCAATATCCGGATCTTTACTAAAGGAATAAAGAAAAAATGTGTCTAAGGTCATAAATCCATTGAGGCGTATCTTTGAATCCATTCCCCCCACGCGGTTAAACCCGTCATTATATTCCTTACTTGTATAAATCCCACCTACATAGCTGTCGTTTTTGACTAAATGTTTATATCTTAAAATGCCGAAGTAATTATTTCCCTTTTCATCAAGTGTTAAAAAGTCTAAATGCTTCGGAGATTCATCGACAGCAAACAAGGAGTTAACAATATTGGATTTCCCAATTTTTCCTGAGAGTTTTAATCCAAATACAGGCTCGATTATATTTCTTGTATGAACGATTTTTTCAAAAGGCATATCATCGCCGCAGCCGGCAAAAATAAAATGTTCAAGGCCTTCCAGGAAAAAAGGCCTTTTTTCCTGGAAAAGAGGCTCAACCCTGAGATTCACATCCACCTGGCCTTCATCGATTTCAATATGGCTAAAATCGGGATTAACCGTAATATCCAATGTCATATTTGAAGTCACACCGATCTTCGAGGTTAATCCGAGGCTTTTTTCATCGGAATTCACCCGTATTTCCTCCTGGTCTCTTTCTCTGTACTTCCGATAAGTGACCGCCGGAAGGACCTCGAAAATCCTTTTATAATTAATGTCTTCCAATTGGAAAAACCCCATTTGTGCCAATATTGAGCCCTCTCCTAATTTCCACTCGGGGAAGGCATATTGTTCGGAATACCGGGTAATCTTTCGAATAAAACCGATCCTCATCTTTACAATTTTCGCGTTTGCAAACCGGAGGCTTTTAAAGGGGATTTTTACTTCCACGGCGAATCCTTCCGCATTTTTTTTACCTGCCGATTCCCAAACAAAATCCTGTGACCAATCACTATAACCATCCGAATCCAATATCCCATCCATCTGGATTCCAAGTGGATTGATCACGAAAAAATAGGCATTCTGCCCATCGTTGTGAGAGTCGATGAATACCGACATACTATCCTCACCAACAATTGTATCTCTTTTCCTAATAGTGGCTATAATTTTATCTGGTTCCTTATCGTAACACTTAAAAGCAAAATAAAGGTTATCCGCGTCATACGCCGAATAAACAATGGATTTTTCTTTCGGTAATTTCCCGTATTCAGGTGCAAATGATTTAAAGTCACTATATCCTTTCGCTTTTTTCCATACCGGTTCATCAAGCACTCCATCTATTTTAGGAGGTGACAACGTTTTAATATTTTCAATGGTAACTCGAGAAAAAAGAGTTGAGAGAAAAAGAAAGCAAAACAGGATGAAGAATACCACCCGTTTCAATTGGCTTGCATATAGAGTAAATTCAATTCTTTTTTTCATCTTCTTCAGCCTTTAAAATATGCTATACCTTATCATTTAACAAAATAAAAGTCAATCATTTTATTATCATATTAATAATCAAAAGCTACGCTGGTATCCGTATTCTTATTTGGGCAAGTTCCACCAAGGTATTGTTAATAATATTAACAATTTTCTTTTTTTCTTTTGGATCATTTATAAAAAAATGGCCGCCTTCAAAGGAGTGCAATGTGCACTTATCTTTTGAGTGAAGTTTCCAACCTTCGATTTGTGCGGAAGTGAGATCTTCCTCTTTACCCGTTAATATGGAGATATCGCAATCCAGGGGATTGATATCGCTGGGGTGTTTATAGGACCAGGAGACTCTAAAATCGGCCCTCAGCAGCGGTAGTAAGACTTCTAATAATTCCGGATGTTCAAAGAATTCTTCAGGAGTTCCACCCAGTTCCAGTACCTTTTCCCTGAATTCGTCATGTGGTAGTGTATGATAGGGTTTTTTATCATCTCTCCGGATATGAGGAGCGCCCCGGCCGGAAAAAAACATATGAACCGGCTGTGGAAATTTTATCTTTCTTAATTTTTGTGCCAGTTGATAGGCGATGATGGCCCCTAAACTATGCCCATAAAAAGCATAGGGGGTATCCCTTAATTCATACTTGATCATATTAAATACATCCTCTACGGATTCATCGACTGAGTTGTAATAGGGTTCAGAGATTCGTTTGCCTCTGCCAGCCAATTCTACCAGGTGCAATTGAATACATCTATCCAAATCATTTTTCCATTTATTGTAAACAAGTGCTGAGCCACCGGCATAGGGAAAACAAAAAAGTCGAATCTTCTTCATCCAGTCACCTTTTTAATTGTCTTGTTCGCTTATGATGAAAGTAGTACGGTTGATTATACCATAAATTTGTCAAATGTCCATAGTTAGAATGTGACTATCCAGTTTTCAGAAGTAAAATGAAGTTCATGATTAAACAAAGCCTTGGGAGGTGTCCCTAAATACACCGGACGGGCATGTGAAACATGAATTACATGAAAAGTTTTTCTTAGACTAAATAGTTATAAAAACTGAAAGCTTTCTCAACCTGAGGTGGGTATAACCTGAACCGTCAATCTTCTGTGTCAATAAGTTCTAAATTTTTATGTAACCATTTAGCATCCGGTGGATAAAAGTGACTCCAATTCGGTTTAATTTCACTTTTCCATGCTCTATGATTGTATACCCTTAAAAACGCATTTTTTGCCCCTTCAAAAGTTTTATAAATTCCATCAGTTAAGACTTTCCTCCTGTGAATCACAATCAAGCGGTAACCATTTTCAACACTCATTATAAAAACGGTCTCTATAAAATAGAATATTCTATTAATTAACACTGAGATAAATTTTTTTTTGATCACACAATGATACCAGGTGTCAAGCCAATTTTTTTCAGGGGTGTAGAAGTGGGTCCATTTAGGCTTGACATTCTCTCTCCCCCTTCTGTACCTCCATCGTTTTAAGTAAGAAATCCGGGCACCTTTGGCCGTTTTGTAGGTCTCATCGGTCAATAGCTCCCCCTGGTTAAAAACAATCAATCTAAATTGTCCTTTCTCCTTAAAAATGAAGACTCTAGATAGTAAATAATGGGAGGAGTTAGATAATATAGAAACTTTCGGCGTCTTTTCTTCTTTAAACTGAAATTGAAGGTTGGCCATTTTCGCTGGTTCTTTTTGTATCATTTGACTCGTTTTATCATACACCTCTTGATGTGACCTCCTTGTTTTTTGTGGTATCGTTACCTAATTATATGGAGAAATAGCAAATCTCTTGCCAGGATTGTTTCTTTTGCTTAAAAGGCATTGTTGGTGACATTTTTCAATTTTCAATTAACACTATGATTAAAATTTACTGTAATATTTTGTATCAAAACCTCATGTAACGTCTATCACGTTTAATCCATTTCTCCCCAATAAGCTTATCGTTCCAGCATTTAGAAAGGTATTCAAAAGATTACATTTTCGATCGTAAATGGGTCTGATTTTCTCTTTAAACACCCAAAATTATTGATAGCAAAGCGGTTACCCGTTGTAATATAATGTTACAAGCAGCCTAAAATATTAATTATTCTAAGCTAAAAGGCACTGGGGACGGGCCAATTATCCTGAAAGTTGAAAGTTAACCATTGTCTCCTAATCTACCATATTCAGAAGCACTGTAGGTTTTGCTCTTATACAGCATACGGATAAAATTAAAATGGGTCATTTTTACCCAGATCCTCTCAATCTGACTGGGAGTGAATTTCTTTGCAAAACAAAGAACCTGTACATGTTGTTTACCCGCCCCTACGGAGTACCTGCAGGAATAGTTTCCCGATTTGGCAACTGTGGTGTAATTATGAAAGAGGGTACCATCCTTTAATAGCACATAAATCTTATAATCCTCCCATTTCAACGTTTTTGTTTGATTTTTGTTTTGAATGACCATAGAAACAGTACTGAAATTCCCCTCTGTTGGTGATTCAATCCATCTATATTTGTAATGGAATACGAAAATATTAAAGTTTAAGGTTTTATCAGGTGTGGTAACCACCTGAGAAAAGTAGGGTTCTTTGCCTTTCTGCGGATACACCAGTACATTTCCCACTGAAATGAACAATAGCGTAACCATAACCAAAAAAATCAAGATTGAGCCTCTGGTTTTCATTATCAACTACCTCCTCTATGCAAAAAAATTTCTCAATTTTACTCATGGGAATATTATAGAGACTTTGGTTTTGTATTTCAATAGGAAAATTTTCTAGAGAATTTTCTGACTGTTCCATTTTTTATGTAAAAGAAATATTAAAATCATTCTTTTTTGGGGCCTTATCTCTCCATCTTTGAGCAAAGTTACATGCCACTAGAAACTTTTCGTCATCCTTAAATTTAATTTCTCCTAGCTCTTTTTGATTTTTAAATAGCTTCAAAATAATCATATCAACTCAATCCTGGCTAATATCCTCTTTACTAGAATATAATTTAATAAGATTTTCTTTTTCAAGTGCTTTTATTGTTTCGAAAAGATAACATGTAACTGATTTGAAAACCTTAAAACTGGAATCGCTTTCTGAATCTCCAGGACAACCGAACAGTGAAATCAATATAAGATCAAATTCTTTAACAATTTCTTTCCTTTTATCATCCACTTTTCCCTCCATCGACTTACCTTAAACTCAATACTCTGGGCTCGAACTGGAATAATTCATAATTTTCAATATCAAGCTCTCTCTTATCAAGTGAGTCAGCAGTACTCCATATTTCGCTGCTCATATAAATGACCCGGCGAAGAAAAGAATCTTCACGTGACAAGAGGTCAAGAAATCGCTTTTCAAACCGCGCGGATACACCTTTTAAAAAATCATAAAGGACAATATCTTTATCTCCTTCGTCCGCAAAAACAATGGCACTGATCAACATTTTTTTCTCGTCCCTTGATAAACCTGATATCTTCTTTTGCAGTCTGGACTCAGGTATATTTAATATCTCAAGATTCGATAGTACTCTATCTCTGTCTATTTTCTTTTCACGGCAGGCATAATCGATAAAAAGGGATGCTGTAACCTCTCCGGGCATTATGAAATGGGAATCTTTATCAAGTGCATGACGATTCCCTTGTATTAATCCCTGGAAAATCATTTCCTGTTTCTCTTTATTAACAAGGATAAACAAAATATTATTTCGTTTTATCTGTTCAGTAATTGTTGGTTCTATTTTTTCAATTTTTTTCTTTTGTAAAGGTATACCCTTATATTTGTTGATTACATAAAGTAACAGACCAGCTACATAAAAAAAGTTCAACAAAACAATAGACAAATTCGCAAAATCAAAAAGTACAAGGCACTCTTCTGATGTAAAATCGATTCCTAATACAATGGCGCAACCATAGGAGATTCCATAAAAAAGTAAAAAATAAAAATCCAACAAAAGAAGTCGAGAGAAAATTGTTCTTATAAAATATCTTTTTTTAAATAAGCCGTTAATATCTGCTGATGGAAATGTAAGGAATCCCATTACCATCATGATGAATGTCCCCAAAATGATAAACGTCCGAATGAAAGTCCCATAACCACTGTCTATTGGGAAAGCACATTTATATTCCCAGGCAAAATATAGAGAAGCAAAAATCTGGATAAAAAATAAAATGATATTTTGCAGATTAAAAATCCTATGATACTCGATTCGTATGGTCGATAGCATCTAAATCCAATATTAAGTGCCTAAAGTGAGCTAAAGTGCCTAAAGTGCCTAAAGTTGAGGTGGCGCTACGCGCCATATACCTTTTAGCTCTAAAAAGGTATTGCGCCACAGGCGCGCCACAACTTTAGTCACTTTAGTCACTTCCTACGTTAGTCACTTTTAGTTCCTGCTTGTCTGGTTATACAGAATGTTTTTCAACTTTCTTCTTCTTGATTTTCAGTTTCTTCGTCATTATTCTTTTTTCTTCTTCTTTTATAACCTTCTGTATAAGCAGTGATACCAATTTTTTCAAGTTGTTGGGGTTTATCTTTCAAAGAGTATTCAGCAGCAGTGAATAATTCAGATATATAAAAATCCAAATCTTCGATTGCTTCATTACGTCGTTTTGTGATTGCTGTGCTTCACCCATCTCAATATTGTGTCTGACCTTTGCTTCTTCTACATTTATTATTAGCTGCTGTCCAGCTTCCAATTTTTCTTTTGTTATGGCATATCTAGATAGTTTCGATATAAGTTCTTCATCACTTAGGGCATTTTTATAAAAAGATTTGGCCTGGTCCAACCATCCTGTAATCGTTGTGGGTCTATTGCCGACAATCCCCAATTTCGCTAATTTATTGGCATTATTCCTGTAAGCCAATTTTGAAAACTTTGAATGTTCAATGAATATAGCGTTGCCTTCCTCAAATACTTTTTCAAATTCTTCTCTTGCTGAGTACTGTTCACCGTACTCTTTTTTTTGATCCGCTGCAAGTTGTGACGCATTGTTATAAAGCTCAAGACCTTCGTTTAACCTTGCCTCATCAAAATTATACTTCAGTAAGGCATTTTTAATTTCCTCATCATTCATTGCAACGTTAAGTGCAATTTTTGAACTCTCTAAAAGAGCGGAAATCCGTTTTTTTGAAAATTTCATTATAAACCTCCGTAATTTATTAATTTTAATTTATTTTTTAATGGCTGAATGGTTAAATATCCATTCCTCAATTTTATTACTCGTTCCGAAACGTGATTAGCCATTCCGAAATCCGTGCAACCGGTCAGAAATGATAAACATCCATTCTGAAAATTTTTTAAACGCTGCGAAAGGAAAAATATCCATTCCGAAAATTTTTTAAGCGCTGCGAAAAGAAAAATATCCATTCCGAATTTTTTTTAAGCGCTACGAAAGGAAAAATATTCATTCCGAAATTTTTTTAAGCGCTGCGAAAGGAAAAATATTCATTCCGAAATTTTTTTAAGCGCTGCGAAAGGGAAAATATCCATTCCGCAACTTGATTACTCGTTCCGAAACGTGATTATCCATTCCCAAAACAGATGATCCATTCCGCAACTTGATTATCCATTCCGAAACCTGCGCAGCCGCCCCGAAAGCCTGGTAACGATTCCGAACATTAAAAAGATAACAATTTATCTGTCTCATGGCTCATATTTCTCCTTTAAAAATATCATGTTTTATCTCCTTTTTTATTTTATATTTTACAATGAAACTATTATTCTTTATGAAGTTTTTTGCCGACTTTAAGCACCATATCTGGCAAACTGTCAAATAATTCGTTTGTACTGTCAGAATGAGATAAAAATTGCACTGTCCCATATTTCTTATCAAATCAGTTAATAATAAAAATCTATTTAACCTAACCATTCTTTTATAAAAAATTAATTCGTTATTTCGCATTAAATATTCCTTATTTCAAAATATATCTATAGCATAGAAAAATATTATTGTCAATAAAAAATAAATATTTTTTAAATTTCCCCACGGTCGAATCAAATCTCCAATATTATATGATTATGTGGGTGATAAGGATTATGGTGAAGGGAGATACGATTAAATGCGAGGGTTAGGAATTAGCAAACGTTCATACAAACCGCTGAATCACTCTTTATGTCTCTATCCCTTTTTATGATCAGCGTTTTTTTAGGCTTCTTTTTATTATTTTTTCATTATCATATAAAAATTTATTGCTGAATCCAATGATCGTGGATTTGAACAAAGTAGAATTCTCCATAAGCCACCGCATGTCTTCAATTGTTTCAATACCATCAATAAATTCTTTATTTTCGATTGGTTTGTTGATTTCATGTTTTATAAACATGTTTCCGGTTCCATAAATCAGGTAATTCATGTCCACATTGTAAGTCATTGATAATCGGAAGAAAAATCCGACACATGGATTACCATTGCCGTTTTCGATTGTAGATAGGTAGCTGGGAGACATATCAAGGGAGGCGGCAAACTCCTTTTGGTTGATTCGCAATTTCTTTCGGATATCGATAATTCTGCTCCCTATTGCCATTAATATTTCTTTGTCAATTTTTAATGAGTTCTTTTTACTGCTCATTCTATTTCATCCTGTGCAATATGATAATGGTACAATATTACACAAAATAAAAAAAATGTAAAGAGTTTTTTTAAAATATAATACTTAATTTTCAGGTATAATATTTCGGCGCTCATTATTTTATTCATCAGACTTTTTCTTCCCAAAAGGAAATTATTCGTTAAATGTAAGATATTTTTGTTTATTTATTGCTTTTTTCCTTCTCTATTTCTTTGCCTGTATTTATCCACATCGTCTTTTATCATCTCCTGTTTTTCGAATAAATGACTCAAATAATATTAGAGTAATGCATATTTCACTACCGGTATATTATCGATTGCCCATTTCATTTCGTCTACATTTTGCTGTACATCTCCAATATTTTTTATTATCGATTCGGGTATAGTGGTTTTTTCCTTTTCAGTTTTAGAAAAATATTCTCCCTTTCCTTCAAATAGATATGAAATGTTGACATTAAATCTCTCGAATAATTTTTCCAGCACATGTATCCCCAGGTTCTTCTTACCTTTTTCTATATCTGAGATGTATCCGTGCGATACGTCCAGGTTTTGTGCCAGTTCTTTTTGTGTCAATCGAAGATGCTTTCTAATTTCTTTTATTCGGCTTCCGACTAATTTTTTGTCTAACATTTTCTTTTTTAGGGTAATAATTATACCTAAATTTTCATGATTGTAAAGCTTTTTTAATAATTAAGTCCTATATAAAGTATCACATTTTCAGTTGTTTTCTTTATATAAAAAAGGTGGCAGACTAGACAAATCTCATATTGTATTGAAAAAAACAAATCAACGTACAACCATATCCATAAAAATACAACTTTAGTTGTACAATTTTTTTTAAAAAAATCATACCAAAAATACAACTTTTGGTGTATTGCATTTTCATTTTTTTTACTTAATAATATAACCTAAACGTTAAAACAAAAACCCTTAAAGGAGGTTATGAGTAAAAAGAAAAATAGAAATTGTCACTTAAAAATGGAAAATATGGTAAACTTCGTTGAAAGTAAAATAGTCAGGAGATAACGATTGAGATTGACAAAGGATAAAAATGTTGAAAACATTGCTCTTTCCAGGGAGTATTTCCGTAAAATATGGGGGAAATCAAAGCCTCTATTTAAATTATTCAGAACACAATCACATGGTTACCTGTATGATACTGGAACCAACAAATTATTGAAGTGTAATGACAAAATATTTAATATGTTAGAAAAATTAAATTCAAATAAAATCGATTATGCTTTGAATGAATGTATATCAGATTATGGAATTGAAGATTTTTTAACTATATTCAACAATATAAAAGATACAATAGAGAAAGAGAATATTCTGTTGGCAAAAGAAGTAAAAAACTTCGGATCGTCTCCACATGGTTCACGATTAGAGGAATTGGTTAATTCTTCTTTTGAAATTTTGTTTCTAGAATTAACTGAAAAATGTAATTTGCGATGCGAATATTGTATATATAATTCTCATGTTCAGGATAAAAGAGATCATGGAAATCAAAGAATAAGTTTACCTATTATATATCGTGCGATTGATTATTTGCATAAACATTCCTTCAAAAACAAGGAGGTCGCAATTGGTTTCTATGGAGGTGAACCATTACTTGAATTTTCTTTACTAAAGAAGAGTGTAGAGTACGCAAAAGCCATTATAAAAAAAGACATTACTTTTTCAATTACAACCAATGGGACATTGATTAACACTGAGATTGCTGAATTTCTATTTAAAAATAATTTTGAGGTAAATGTTAGTATAGATGGGCCACAACAAATTCATGACAGTTATAGAAAGTTTATGAATGGAGATGGGAGTTTCAGAAAATCAATAAGTGTATTAAAAAGATTGGTTGATATTTACAGAGATTCGGTGAAAGACAAAATAAAATTAACCATGGTTTACACCCCGCCATTTTCAGAAAATAGAATTAATCGAATATCTGAGCTATGGGATGAGATAAATTGGCTGCCTCGAGAAATTGGGGTAATGATTACTTACCCAGTGCGGGGAACTATTCCGTTGAGCAGAATATCATTAGATGAGATAAAAGAAGATAAAGATTTGCGACAGTGGTCATATGAAAAATATAAATACAAATATAAAGGAGAGGGGATATCACATCCCATAGCAAATTCAATAATAGGACCAATGCTCGCGCAATTAATGCAGCGTCCTATCTATAATGAACCATGCGACATATACCCTTTAAACGGATGCTGTGTTCCTGGGGTAAGGAGAATTTATGTGTCAACCAATGGGACCTTCCATATTTGTGAAAGGATATCTTATTATGCTCCAACTATTGGGAATGTTTTTTCCGGGATTGATATTAATAAAATAAAAAAAATATATGTCGATGAATATAAAAAAATAAGTATTCCACTTTGTTCGAGATGTTGGGCCATCCGTCTTTGTAATTCTTGCTACATAGATGTAATAAAAGATGGCGAATTGGATCAAGATACAAAAGAGAAAAATTGTGTTTATTTCAAAAGTACATGTGAAAGAGATTTAAAATTTTTCTGCTCACTAATGGAGATAAACAGCAATGGA